>WBZR01001141.1_pt1 | contig 35447 bp, 26 predicted proteins | sample 5204231 | NCBI WGS metagenome assembly WBZR01 (sample SAMN12412403, study PRJNA552823) | activated sludge metagenome | isolation source: activated sludge from anammox sidestream of wastewater treatment plant... | place: USA: Virginia | collected 2017-08 | reverse complement strand
AGCGCTTCTTCGAGGCCCCTCATGATGATCTCGTCGACTGGCTCCTGGACCGCGTCAATGTTCCCGCTATGCCCAGACGCCGCCGATCTCAGGAGGCCGCTTGATGCGCTCAATGGCCGATCTTGTGACTATACCCCACAGCACGGCGTCGACCTATCCCGTCGTGTTCCGCCGCAGCAGGGGGCGTTGACGACGTTGCAGAGGCGCGCTTTACACCATGGGCGGGCATGGTTCAGATTGGACCAGATCGAGATTGACAGTACCGGCGAGCGGATATACCCTGAGCGCCTAACAAAACGTGCCCTCGATCGCAGTTGGTCAGGTTGTTACACACTGGATAACCGTTCACGGGGGTCCAAAATGGACGTTGTGAGGTCGACTGGCTGCTACATGTTGCTCGGTGATGCTTGCTCTTGCTACGGCCACGTCCGCCGATCTGGCCTCGTGTGGACACTTGGTTGCTCGCACTTGCTCGCTGTTGCTACGACCACCGTGAACGCTTACCACACTGATTTTGTGGTTTTAATGACAGTTCTAAACCATGCCGAAGTACTTCAAAGCGAGAGATAAGACGAAACTAGCGAGCAAGGACTATACAGCAATGATGAGACGATTTATTGAATCCTTAGTGCTCGTTGTCATTCCCTTGCTCCTATTAACTTCGTCTGCACGAGCAGCGTCGCCCGTTACATGCAATGGGGAACATAGTAACAGCGATCTATCGACAAAATCACCGTATGCATATCACTTCATTAATAATGATGTTTGCACAACCTTTGGAGCACAGTCGACCCGAGTTGATGTATACCGCTTCTTAGTTACATCACCAGGACAAGTGTGGACATTTGATGCAGAGACAACACAACAGGAAGATGGCATTGGACTATGGTTGTATGGCGATCAGTACGGCACACACCGCCCGTGTGATCCGAAACCAATTGCAGCGGGAGTCCTCATAGATCCTAATTTGCCTCACTATACACGATTATATGTGCGAATCAATCAAATTGGATCCTACCATCTTGCTGTCATTGCTCCAACAAACTCTCAAGGACCAGAGCTTGGTGAATATCTTTTGAGTGTAACACCACCACCGACAGAAGCCTTTCCATTTGTGTGTGATGTCCCTGTAGATCACACACAGGAGTCGATACGTGTGTTACCAGTGAAGCCTGTCGATGGGCCACGGTATGTTGGTGGATCTCTGCAATCACCCATTTTGCCATCCACATCTTTGTTTATGAAATCCTTCATTTTTATGGCAGACACATCAACAGGGGATCACATCAAGACTGGATGGATTCACATTGGAAGCAATAATAGAATGCAAGCGCTCGGAGTAGACGTGGCTCCATATTGCACTCAGAGTAACCCATATTATTTACCACAAGTGTTGTGTTCTTTCGCTGAATTTACAGCGCCAACACAGTTTTCCTTTGACGATCCTCCCGTCACCTTCGAAATGAGATTTACTACTGTGCGACCTGATGGCGAAATAGACCGAAAAGGTCAAACAATGTCATATAGAATTTGGTTATCATTTAATGGGTTTTTCCAAACACTGAAAGCAGCCCCTGGAGGTTATGGCAGTTGGGAGCCTCCCATAATTTCTCAACTCGTTACATTTGAGGGATTTACCCCTGATGTAGTCGGCAGCGGTGTTAGCGCTGAAGGTACAGACAGTATCATACGATGGAATAGTCACGGCAATAACAGTTTTGCTACCAACCCTATCCTCGATAATCAAGGGAACCCTGTCTATTCAACATCTGGAACCCCATGGCTTGTCCCTTATTGTTACGACTCGATAGTCACATCACCATTGATGTCGAATCTCCCCATACCATACGAAGTCTCACCATGTGCATTTCCTGCACCAGTCTTTAGTTGGGGAATCAAGGTCAATAGGCCTGAATGGTAGCATCCGCATTAACAGCGCAATCAATACAGAGGTATCATCATGAAAAACCCAGGCCGTTTCACAATTGCAGCCCTGATTATCGTGACTATTATTGGAATCATAGTGAGTCACGATCAATTTAGAAATACAAGCGTTAACTCGTCGATGCGTGTTCTCGACGACGCCACGGAAGTACCAACGCCAACACCAACAATACCGCCAACGGACGCGCCAGAACCACCTTATCCTGGTGACCTTGACTTTCCTACGGTTGAGATCCCAGTGAATCCCACGTGGCAGGCAGCTTCACATGCCGAGATCGGCGATCTCGTGATCTCGATGCTACAGAGGCCAAACATAGTTACAAACTTTGGGTCAGAAGGACCATTCACGGTACTGGCCATAGCCGACGTCTTTCCTTCAGATGCGGACTCTGTTGGCATTCCCGCAAGCACAATCGAACAATTCAGTGTGCCTGATATCGCTCTAGTAATTGAAGGAAATTTTATTAGATCCAGCAATGATTCATTCAAGAATATCTTAACTCCGAGCAGCATTTCGACTCCTGGACCATCTCCAACCCCGTATATATATCGTTACACTCGAGTGGTATTCGATAGAAACTCAGGTGCTTATAGCTTTTTCTTAACCGATTCTGAAATAGAAGCACTAGCACGAATGCCGTGATGAGGGCTACCGTCACCGGATCGGCCACTCCCAGTAGCAGCGGTTCTGGCGACCAGAGAGAGCTTGCCGAGCGCGGTGGGTGGGGTGGCCGAATCCGTGACTATGGCCACTGCCCCCGCATCCCGGCCAGACCGCCCGCAACGCGTTGGGCAAGGCGATGACAGTGCTGTCTGCCACATACACGGCTGTGAAGCGATCCAATATCTCCGTCGCGCCCGGACTCGTTGCCACGACCGCCCCAGTCGCAGCCTCCAGCACGTCCTTGAGCAGGGCTGCCGCCTGTGGCGTGAACCGTTGATCCAGTCCCTGGGTCGAGATCGTCACCCCGCCCGCAGCGATCGCCTGAGCCAACTCCTCCAACGTCGCCTGAGGCTTGCTCAGCCAGCCAAACACCAACCCACGCACGAACGCGCTGCCTGTCAGCTTCGATTGCCGCTGCTGGAACCCCGTCCGCTTCGCCGCTCGGTTCGCCACTGTCTTCAGTACAGTTTGCATCGCCAACGCCACCGTCTCTACACTTCCCATCGGGGAGCCTCCCGAGTCTTGATTGGGTCTCGATAACCTCAATCTTACCCGCTTGGCTCCCCTTTTCAGTTCTTAGCTTGATGCCTATGGGGCGACTATTTGCTCGCCCCTACACCCCCGGCGGTCCACCCCGGCGCGGGGCGGCCCGACCCCATCCCCCGGCCATCCAAACCCTGGCCGCGATCGCCCGACCCCCGACCCATGGGCGCCGATCGGCTATCGCCGCACCCCCGCCCGTGGTACAATCCCCCGCCGGAGGCACCCGTGACCACCCCTGACCTCGACCCCTCGACCGTCCTCGTCGTCGGCGGCGGCGGCCGCGAGCACGCGCTCGCTTGGGCCGTCGCCCGGTCCGCCGGCGTCCGCCGCGTGTACGCCGCGCCCGGCAACGCCGGCACCGCCGGCGAACGGGGCGTGGTCAACGTCGACCTCGCCGACGACGACCTCGACGGCCTCGTCGCCTTTGCCGCCGAGCGCCGCGTCGGCTTGACCGTCGTGGGGCCCGAGAAGCCGCTCGGGGCCGGCCTCGTCGACCGTTTCCGCACGGCCGGGCTGCCGGTGTTCGGCCCCACCCGCGCGGCGGCCCGCATCGAGACCAGCAAGGCCTGGGCCCGCGACTTCATGGCCCGCCACGGCGTGCCGCACCCGCGCTTCACCGTGGCCGACGACCTCGCCGCCGCCGAGCGGGCCGTGCGCGACCTCGGCGGCCGCTGTGTCGTCAAGGCCGACGGCCTGGCCGCCGGCAAGGGCGTCGTGGTGTGCGACACCGTCGACGACGGCCTCGCCGCCGCCCGCGGCATGCTCGTCGGCGGCGTGTTCGGCATGGCCGGCGCGCGCGTGCTGGTCGAAGAACGGATGGACGGCCCGGAGCTCTCGGTCATGGCCATCTCCGACGGCGACGCCTTCACGCTCCTGCCGCCCGCCCAGGACCACAAGCGCGCTCTCGATGGCGACGCGGGACCGAACACCGGCGGGATGGGCGCGTATGCCCCGGCGCCGGTCGCCACGCCCGACCTCGTCGACCGCATCCGCCGGACCATCGTCGAACCGGTGCTGGCCGGCATGCGTGCCGAGGGCCACCCGTTCACCGGCTGCCTGTATGCCGGCCTGATGCTGACCGCCGCCGGCCCGTCGGTCGTCGAGTTCAACGCCCGCTTCGGCGACCCCGAGACCCAGGTGCAGCTCCCGCTCGTGGAATCCGACCTCGCCGCCATCCTGCGCGCCGCCGCCACCGGCGGGGGCGTGCCGGACGCCCGACCGCGGCCGGGCCGGTCCGCCGCGTGCGTCGTCGTGGCCTCCGGCGGGTACCCCGGCGTGTACGCCACCGGCCGGCCCATCGACGGCCTTGCCGAGGCCGAGGCCGTCGACGGCGTCAAGGTGTTTCACGCCGGCACCCGCGTCGACCCCGCCACCGGTGCCGCCCTCACCGCCGGAGGGCGCGTGCTCGACGTCGTCTGCGTCCGCCCGACGCTCGCCGACGCCGTGGCCGGCGCGTACGCCGCCATCGGCCGGCCGGCGAGCGGCGGCGGGCCCGCGCGCCCGGGCGCCCGGTTCGACGGCATGCACCACCGCAACGACATCGCGCGCCGTGCGCTGGAGGCCCCCGTATGAGTCTGGTCGTCGCCACGCTCGGCAGCCATTCGGCGCTCCAGATCCTCAAGGGCGCGCGCGACGAGGGCCTGCCCAACGTCGTCGTCGCCGAAGCCGGGCGCGACCGGCTCTACCGGCGCTACGGCTTCGTCGACGAGGTCATCGCGGTCCCGCGCTACGCCGACTTCCCGGCCCTGGCCGACGACCTGCGCGCGCGCGGCGCCGTCATGGTGCCGCACGGCTCGTTCGTCGCCTACCTCGGCGAGGACGAGAACGCGCGCATGCGCGTGCCGTACTACGGCAACCGCGGGGTGCTGCGCTGGGAGGGCAACCGGCACCTGCAGCGCGACTGGCTCGTCCGGGCCGGCATCCCGGTGCCGGCCGAGTACGCCCGCCCGGATGAGGTCGACGCGTGGCCGGTGATGCTCAAGACGTTCGGCGCGGCCGGCGGCGCGGGCTACTTCCTGGCCCCCAACCGCGGCGCCCTCGAGCGGCGCGTCGCCGCGCTCGACGGGGCGCCGTACACCCTGCAGCAGTACGTCGTTGGGGTCACGCTGTACATCCACTACTTCCAGTCCGTCGTCCACGACCGGCTCGAGATCCTCAGCATGGACCGGCGCTACGAGACCAACGCCGACGGCCTCGGCCGGCTGCCGCACGCCATCCAGGCCGGCCTGGACCCGCACCCGAGCTACGTCGTCGTCGGCAACTCGCCGCTCGTGCTGCGCGAGTCGATGCTCGAGGAAGCCTACCAGATGGGCGAGCGCGTGGTGCGGGCGTCGCGGGCGCTCGTCGACGCGCGCGGCCAGTGGGGCCCGTTCTGCCTCGAGACCATCATCACGCCGGACCTGCGGTTCCACGTGATCGAGATCAGCTGCCGCATCGTCGCCGGGACCAACCTCTTCGTCGACGGGTCGCCGTACGCCGCGCTGTGGTTCGACGAGCCGATGAGCACGGGCCGCCGCATCGCCCGCGAGCTGCGCGAAGCCACCGCGGCGGGCCGGCTGGCGGACGTCGTCGACCTCGGCCCGCTCGCCACCCCGGGAGGCCATCCGTGAGCTGGTTCGATTCGACCCTTGCCGCGCTCGACCCCGCCCGCCTGACCATCGCCGTGCTCGGCAGCCACTCGGCGCTCGAGGTGTGCCGCGGCGCCAAGAACCTCGGCTTCCCGACCCTCGTCGTCGCGCAGGCCGGTCGCGACCGGACGTACACCGAGCGCTTCCGGTCGCGCGACGGCCTGGGCTGCGTCGACGACACGCTGGTCCTCGACGCCTTCCGCCGCCTGCTCGACCGCGACGTCCAGGCCCGGCTGCGCGACCGGCACGCGGTGTTCGTGCCCCACCGGTCGTTCGAGGTGTACCTCGACAGCGACTACGACGCCATCGAGCACGCCTTTCGCGTGCCGGTGTTCGGCAACCGGCGCCTGCTCCGGATCGAGGAGCGGACGCTGCACCCCAACCAGTACGACCTGCTCGAGGAAGCGAACATCCGCCACCCCCGCCTGTTCGCCAACGCCGCCGCGATCGACCGGCCAGTGCTCGTCAAGGTCGCCGAGGCGGAGCGCGGCTTCGAGCGCGCGTTCTTCGTCGCCCGCGACCGCGACGACTACGAGCGCACGGCCGCCGCGCGCATCTCGGCCGGCGTGTTCACGCACCACGCCCTGGAGGCGGCGACCATCGAGGAGTTCGTCCTCGGCGCGCCGGTCAACTTCAACTTCTTCTACTCGCCGATCGACGGCCGCCTCGAGCTCATCGGCACCGACGCGCGCCGCCAGACCAACGTCGCCGGCCTCTCGACGCTGCCGGCGGACATCGAGGCCGACGTGCTGGCGGCCATCCCGCTCAAGTACGAGGAGGCCGGCCACTTCGCGGTGACGGTGCTCGAGAGCATGCTCGACCCGATCTTCGAGGCCGGCGAGCGCTTCGTCGAGGCGGCGGCGCGGCTCTACCCGCCGGGCGTCATCGGGCCGTTTGGGCTGCAGGCGATCGTCACCCCCGGTCCGCCGCGCAAGGACTTCGTCGTCGTCGACGTCAGCCCGCGCGTGCCGGGCTCGCCGGGCATCGCGGCCACGCCGTACAGCGCCTACCTGCACGGCCGCCCGGTGTCGGTGGGCGAGCGCATCGCCATGGAGATCCGCGCGGCGATCGCCCGCGACCGGCTGGCCGAGGTGCTGACGTGACGGATGCCGGCGCGGACGCGCTCCCCGACGACCGGCTGGTCACCGTCGACTTGCCGCTCGGCCCCAAGCACCAGGGCAAGGTGCGCGACTTCTGGATCGTCGGCGACCGGCGGGTGATCGTCACGACCGACCGGCAGAGCGCGTTCGACCGCGTGCTCGGCGCCGTGCCGTACAAGGGCCAGGTGCTGACGCGCATGGCGGCGTGGTGGTTCGAGCGCACGCGCGACATCGTGCCCAACCACCTCGTGGCCATGCCGGACCCGAACGTGCTGGTGGTCGAGGACGCCCGGGTGTGGCCGGTCGAGATGGTCATCCGCGGCTACATCACCGGCGTCACCGACACCGCGCTGTGGTCGAGCTACGCGCGCGGCGCGCGCGAGCTGTACGGGCTGCGCTTTCCCGACGGCCTGCGCAAGAACCAGCGCCTGCCCGAGCCGGTGATCACGCCGACGACCAAGGCGCACGGCGGCGGGCACGACGAGATGATCACCCGCGACGAGATCGTGGCGCGCGGCATCGTCCCGCCGGATGTCTTCGCCGCCATGGAGGACGCGACACGCCGGTTGTTCGCGCGCGGCCAGGCGGTGGCGGCCGAGCGCGGCCTCATCCTGGTCGACACCAAGTACGAGTTCGGCGACGTCGGCGGCACGCTGACGCTGGTCGACGAGGTTCACACGGTCGACAGCTCGCGCTACTGGCTGGCGGAGAGCTACGCCGCGCGATTCGCGGCGGGCGCGGAGCCCGAGACGTTCGACAAGGAGTTCCTGCGGCGGTGGTACGTCGACCAGGGCTACCGCGGCGAGGGCGACCCGCCGCCGCTGCCCGACGCGCTGGCGCGGCAGATGAGCCGGCTGTACATCGCGGCCTACGAGCGGCTGACCGGCGAGGCGTTCGTGCCGGCGCCGGGCCCGGCGGCCGAGCGCATCGCGCGCAACCTGCGCGCGGCCGGGCTGTTGGGGCAGGACGCGGCGTAGGCGCCGGGCGGCGGCGCCGCGATCCCGCCCCCGCGCCTCAGTCGAACGTGCGGATGGTGCGCAGCGACAGCCCGACGAGGAACAAGAGCGCGGTCAGCCCGCCGCCGAGGACGAACACGGTGTCGGCGCCCAACCGCTCGGTCGCCCAGCCGGTGGCGGCGAAGCCCAGCGGGATGAGCGCCATCGAGCCTACCTGGTCGACGCTCGACACGCGGCCCATCTGCTCGTTGGGCACGACTTCCTGGAAGATGTTGGTCCAGATGATGCCCAGGACCTCGAGCGCGGCGCCGTTGAGCAGCGCGGCGACCACCAGCACCGGCAGCGGGAGGCCCAGGCCGAACACCCCCAGCCCGAGGCCGGCGACGACCAGGCACAGGTAGGCGTTGCGCCCGCGCCGGCGCAGCCGGGTCTTGCGCCCGTACCACACGCCGCCGAGGATGTAGCCGATCGGGAACACGGCGTACAGCAGCCCGAGCAGCCCGGCCTCGGCGCCCATCACGTCGCTGACGAGGAACGGCATGGCCACGCTGTAGGGTCCGGCCAGGAGCACGTTGGTCAGGGCGATGAGCGGGATGCTGATCCACAGGATGGGCAGCCCGTGCAGCGTGGCGAGGCCGGTCCGCACGTCGTCGAGGATGCCGGGCCGGGCCTCGCCGTCGGCGGCCCGGCGCTCGCCGAAGCGCCCCACGAGCGGCAGGAGCAGCGCAGCCGACACGAAGAACGACAGGCCGTTGATCGCGAACGCAAGCCCGATGCCCCCGAGCGCCACGATGGCGCCGGCGATGGCGGGTCCGATGATCCGGCCGAGCTGGATGCTCATGCTCGAGAGGGCGTTGGCGCTGGGCAGGTGCTCGGGCGGCGTCGTCTCGGGGACGAGCGCGAAGTAGGCGGGGTTGAAGAAGGCGTCGGCCAGCCCGAACGAGAGGCTGAGGACATAGACGTGCCACAGCTCGAGGCGGCCGAGGTACGCCAGCACGGCGACGAGCGTCACGATGACGCCGCGCACGAGGTCGGAGGCGATCATGATCCGCACGCGGTGCATCCGGTCCACGGCCACGCCGCCGACGACGAGGAAGATCAGCATCGGGGCGAAGGCGAAGGCCAGCACGGTGCCCATGGCCACCGCCGAGCCGGTTTCCTGCAGCACCCACCAGGCCAGCGTCAGCTCGTAGAGGAAGTCGCCGACGCGCGAGATGGTCTGCCCGGTCCAGAGCAGGGCGAAGGGCCGGATCCGCAGCGCCCGGAACGCGCCGAACGCCCCGCCCGGGTCGTCGCCCGCTGCGGCGGCGGCCGGCGGGCCATCTCCCCCGGCTAGGGCGCCGTCGCCGGCGACCGCGGCGACATGCGGCGCCAGGGTGGTCTCGGCGTTGATGATCGATACGGGATCCGCGGGATCGGGGCCGCCGTCGTTCATGGGCCGCCATCATATCAGAAACGTTCCGACGACGCGAGTAGGGGCGAATAAACATTCGCCCACCCCCCATCCGCCCCATCCATCGCCCCCCGCTTCGTCGGGTGTCGGGCTGTGCGAGCTGCCCCCACTTCGTAGCGCGGGACCCCTGTGAATGAGACGGCCCGCAGAGAAGACAAGAGAGCGGTCGAGACAGCAAGCCGGCCCGACCGGGCTATACTTAGTCGTGCAGCGGCCTTGACCCGAAGCGCTTCGGCCCCGCCCGTGACTGACGAGGAGTCGCCAGTGCCCCGGAGCTTCAACACGGCCGGTCCGTGCCGGCCGGAGGACGACTACATGCTGCCGGCGAGCGTCCGCTTGCCGGCGGTGCGTCCGCTCATCGACGCGAAGAAGTACTTCGTGCTGCACGCCGCGCGTCAGACCGGCAAGACGACGGCACTGCTGGCGCTGGCGGCCGAGCTGACGGCGGCCGGCCGGTATGTCGCGGCGCTGGTGTCGATGGAGGTCGGAGCGCCGTTCGAGGACAATCCCGGGATGGCGGAGGGGGCGATCCTCGGCAGTTGGCGGGCCGCGGCACGGGCGCAATTGCCGGAAGAACTCCAGCCACCGCAATGGCCTCCCGCCGAGCCGGGCCAACGCATCGGCGCCGCACTCCAAGCCTGGGCGGAAGCGGCTCCCCGGCCGCTGGTCGTGTTCCTCGACGAGATCGACGCGCTGGCGGACGACACGCTCGTCTCGGTCCTCCGCCAGCTCCGCGACGGCTACCGCAACCGCCCCGCGCATTTCCCGTGGTCGCTGGCGCTCGTGGGCCTGCGCGACGTGCGGGACTACAAGCTGCGCGAGGGCGTCGCGGGGCGGCTGGGGACGGCGAGCCCGTTCAACATCAAGGCCGAGAGCATCACGCTGCGCGACTTCACGGCCGACGAGGTCGCCCAGCTGTACCGGCAGCACACGGACGAGACCGGGCAGGTGTTCACGCCGGAGGCGACCGCGCGGGCCTTCGAGCTGAGCCAGGGCCAGCCGTGGCTGGTGAACGCGCTGGCGCGGCAGATCACGTGGTACGACGTCACGGACCGGACCGTGTCGATCACGCCTGCGCACATGGAGCAGGCGAAGGAGGAGCTGATCGCCCGCCAGGACACGCACCTGGACAGCCTGGCCGAGCGGCTGCGCGAGCCGCGGGTGCGGGCAATCATCGAACCGATGCTCGCGGGGTCGGCCCTGGAAGGCGTCCCCTACGACGACATCCGCTTCGTCGTCGACCTCGGCCTTTGCCGCCTCGATCCCGAAGCTGGGCTGGTGATCGCCAATCCCATCTACCGCGAAGTGCTGGCACGCGTGCTGGCCACGGCACCGCGGGCGTCGCTGCCCCGCATACCGACGGCCTGGCTCACGGCGGACGGGCGGATCGACATCCATCTGCTCCTCGGCAACTTCCTGGCGTTCTGGCGCCGGCACGGCCAGGCGCTCCTGGGCAGCGCGCCGTACGCCGAGATCGCCCCGCACCTCGTGATGATGGCGTACCTCGACCGGGTGGCGAACGCGGGCGGGACGCTGGAACGCGAGTACGCCATCGGCAGCGGGCGGATGGACCTGCTCCTGCGCTACGGGCCGGACACGTTCGCGTTCGAGCTGAAGGTGTGGCGCGACGGGCGGCCCGATCCGCTGATCGAAGGCCTGCCGCAGATCGACGGCTACTTGACCGGGCTGGGACTGGAGACGGGGTGGCTCGTGATCTTCGATCGCCGTACCGGCGAGCCCCCGATCGAGGACCGGACGTCGGCCGACGAGGCGACGACGCCGTCCGGTCGGACGGTGACGGTGGTGCGGGGGTAGGGACGGGGGCAGAAGAGAGTGGAGAGGAGAGAGAAACGAGTGGGCGACGTGTCGTCGTGGACTTCGTCCAACACCAGGTTCCCGCGCATCGGTGGACACGCCCCGGAGAGGCGATGACGACCCCGCATCTCCCCACGGGCACGGTGACGTTCCTGTTCACCGACATCGAGGGCTCGACGGAGCGGTGGGAGCACCATCGCGAGGCGATGCAGGCCGCGCTGGAGCGACACGACGTACTCATGCGCGGGGCGATCGAGGCGCACTGCGGGCACGTGTTCAAGACGGTGGGCGACGCGTTCTGCGCCGCGTTCCACACGCCGCTGGATGCGCTGTTGGCCGCGGTCGATGCCCAGCGCGCCATGGCGGCGGAGGACTGGTCGGCCTACGACCCCGGCACGGGCGCGGGTGATCCCGCTGGACCCGGTGCAGGGCCCGGACCCGGTATGGGAAGGGGCGATGCGCGCGGGTCTGGAATAGACCCCGAACCCGGTACAGGCGGGGGCGATGCGCCCGGATCCGGAACAGGCCCCGGACCCGGTACGGGCGGGTTTGAAACCCGCCCCTACCCCCGCCCGTTTCCGCCGCTGAGGGTACGCATGGGCATCCACACGGGGGTGGCGCAGGAACGGGGCGGCGACTACTTCGGCCCGGTGGTGAACCGGACGGCGCGGCTGGAGGCGGCGGGGCACGGCGGGCAGGTGCTGCTCTCGATGTCGACGCAGCAGCTCGTGCAGGGCGATCTACCGACGGACTGGGCGCTGCGGGACTGGGGGACGCACCGCCTGAAGGACCTGCGGTACGCCGATCGGATCTTTCAGATCGAAGCCGCGGGCCTGGTGGACGTCGCGACGCCGCTGCGGACCGCGACGGCGCTGTCGCCGCGCGATCGGATCGTGGTCGAGGATCCGCTGGCCGAGGGGGACGCGGTGGGCAGCGTGGCCACGGCCGGTTCGGTGGAAGGCGGCGGCTTGCGGCGGGCGGGGAACCTGTACGAGGCGTTGGCGGCGACGCTGGCAGCGGTCCGGGATGATGCGGCGCCGGCGGTGGTGCTAACGGCCGCGCAGGCACGTGAGGCGGCGGCGCGGCGGCCGGCGGACCTCTCGGAGTATCGGCTCGGGCGGATTGCGGAGTGGAGCCAGCCGCGGTACCGGCTGGATGGGCGCTTCGTGGGCCTGACGCTGCTTGTGGACCAGGGCGAGGAGGCGGTGAGCGGGCGGTGGACAGCGCGGCAAGAGCGGTTCGACGACCTGGGCGCGCTGCTCGCGGCGGTGCCGGAGCCGGCGGTGGTGGTACTCGGCCCGCCAGGGAGTGGGAAGAGCACGCTGCTGCGGCATCTGGAGCTGGATGTGGCGATTGCGGGGCTGCGGGGAGAAGCCGGCCCCCCCCCGATCACCTTCTTCATCCAGCTCAACCAATACAAGCCCGATCGGCCGGGCGATCCCGTCTCGTCGCCGGGCGACTGGCTGGCCGCACGTTGGGCCGCCACCAACCCCGACCTGCCGCCGCTCGCCGCGCTCCTCGCCGAAGGTCGGATGATCCTGCTCCTGGATGCCTTCAACGAGATGCCCGCGGCGAGCGAGCGCGAGTTCCGGGAGCGGGTGGGGCTGTGGAAGGACTGGCTGGTCCGGCTGGCCAAGGAGCAGCCGGGCAACCGCGTCGTGTTCAGTTGCCGCACGCTGGACTACTCGGCGCCGCTCTCCACGCCGGCGCTGCGCGTGCCACAGGTGCAGATCGAGCTGCTGACCGACGCGCAGGTCGAGGCGTTCCTGCGGGCGTACAGCCCGGTGCGGGGGGCGCACATCTGGGCGGCGATCGCCGGGACGCCGCAGCTCGAGGTTCTTCGTGCGCCGTTCTTCCTGGCGCTGCTGGTCGACCAGGTCGAGGCGACGGGCGAGCTGGCGGGCGACCGGGCAGGTCTGTTCACGGGCTTCGTGCGGCAGGCGCTCAAGCGTGAGGTCGAGCGCGGTAGCCCACTCTTCGCGCTCGAGGAGCTGCTCACGAGCCGGGACCTCCGGCGGATCGCACGGTGGCAGTGGCGGGATGCGTACGAGCTGCCGGAGCGCGGGGCACTGGTGCCGCGGCTCGCGGCGCTGGCGTATGGGATGCAGGAGAGCGATGTCGACGGGGGCGCGAGCCAGCTGCGGGTCGACTACGACACGGCGCTAGGCCTCGTTGACCACGCGCACGATGAGGGCATCGTGAAGGCCGGCGTGTCGATCGCGGTGCTGGACGAGGACCCGGCGTCGGACGAGGTGCTGTACCGGCACCAGCTCCTGCAGGAGTACTTCGCGGCGCGGATTCTGGCCCGCGAGCCGCGGCCGGAGTTGGTCGCGGCGCCGTGGCGGGCGGCGGACATCCGGCCAAGCGTGCGGGAGTTGCTCGAGACGCTGCCGCCGGCGGAAACGCTGCCGCCGCTGCCGCAGACGGGCTGGGAGGAAACGACGGCGCTGGCGGCGGTGATGGCGGCGGACGCGGAGGGCTTCGTCCGCGGCCTCGTGGCGACGAACCTGGCGCTGGCGGGGCGGTGCGCGGCGCAGATGGCCGCACGGGGTGTAGGGGGGGCGAAGGATGTTTCGCCCCTACCCGAGGGCTTCCTCGATGACCTCCGCTGGGCGCTGATGGCCCGCAGCCGCGATCCCGAAGCCGACCTGCGGGCGCGGATCGCGGCAGGGCTGTCGCTGGGCCGGCTGGGTGACCCGCGGTTCGAACGGCGCGAGGGTCCGTTTGGAGCGTGCATGCTACCGCCGGTGGTCGAGATCCCGGGCGGTGTGTATCCGATTGGCGCCGATGGTCCCGTCTCGCTCTTTGGCATCGACTACCGTGATCACCTGGGACAGCACACCGTCGCGATCGAACCGTTCGCCATCGGCCGGTTCGAGGTCACCAATGCGGAGTACGCCTACTTCGTGGCGGCCGGCGGGTACGACGATGAGCGGTGGTGGACGACGGCTTCGGCCCGATCGTGGCGATCGGGGATCGGAACCGGCGCCGCCCTACGTGGCAGTGTCAAGCTCTGGTGGCATCGCTATCACGATCAACCGGAGGCGCTGGAGGAAGGTTTTCGAGATGGTGCTGTTTCACGCGAAGTCTACGAGCTTTGGCAAAGGCGCTTGCGCATGACCGAGGCGGAACTCGACGCTCACGTGGACAGCCTCTTTCCAGACAAGCGGTTCGCCGAGCCGCGCGGCTGGAGCGACCTGCGATTCAACAATCCGGCGCAGCCGGTGGTGGGCGTCTGTTGGTACGAGGCTCGAGCGTATGGCGCATGGCTGGCCGCGAACACGGGGATGCCGTTTCGGCTGCCGTCCGAGGTGGAGTGGGAAGCGGCTGCGCGCGGTGTCGAGGGTCGACGCTATGCCTATGGCGACGCGTTCGACGCAGGCAAAGCGAACACCATCGCCACTCGGCTCCGCGCCACCGCCCCGGTCGGGGTGTTCGTCGAAGGCGACACGCCCGAAGGGGTTTCCGACTTGACGGGAAACGCCGGCGAATGGACCAGCAGCCTGATCGGGACCGCTGACAATCCGGCAGCGTTTGCCTATCCCTACGACGATACAGATGGCCGCGAGGAAGTCGAACGCCTTCGGGAGATTCGCGCGTTCCGGGGCGGCGGTTGGTTCGGCAAGGGATCCCAGGTGCCTGCCTTCGTGCGACAGTGGGGTTGGCCGGCCCACGGAGGCGAAGGCGCCGGGTTCCGACTCGCGCTGTCCCTGCGGCGCGGCCATCGATGAGCGTGGACCGTCTGCCATCACGTGCGCTTCGGCGCTCGCCGGCCACCCGAGCCCGCCGCAGCGCCGAGTTCCCCAACGCCCCGCTCGCCCTCGATGAGCACGGCCCAACAGGCGCCCCCCTTGTATCAGTCGGGCTCCGCGTCAAGAGTGATCGCCGGGCATGGCGATCGGCAGGTATCGGACCACGGGCAGGGGCGCGGTGTACGTGCCGTTTCCTCGGTCGCCGGGGACTTCGTGGTTGCCCCACCACTGCACGTCGACAGACTGCACGTAGCCGTCGAAGAAGAACCTGGCTGCGGCTGGCGGTGGATCCGCGCCGACCATGATCGGCACGTCATTGGGGGCCACGCCGCCCGTGATCGACGGACGGGCGACGTCGGGGCAGCGGTTGTCGATGAAGAGAAACACGCCTCCGGCGCCGTCGTAGGCGCCGGTCAAGCGGTAGGTCTCGTCGTCGTGGAGGGGTGCGGTGAATCGAGCGGCACAGGGCCCTTGCCCGCTGCCCGCGCCCCCAATCGGATAGCTGTGAATGGTGTAGTTGCTGCCGCCGGCCTGACGCACGCCAAACCGCACCACCGCCGCTCCCACTGCCGGCCGGTACAGCTCGAGCGCGAAGCCGGCGTTCTCGGACTTGTTCACGATGGCCTTGGTCTGTCCCGGCGCCATACTGGACAGGGCGCCGCCGAAGTGCACCACCGCGCTCACCAAGAAGCCCTCGTTTGGCCGAGCGTCCACGTCCGACAAGGTCAGCGCTCGGCGACCGTCCGGCGGATAGCGAAGCCAAGGCCCGAACAACACGCCCGGTTCCGCTCCGAACCATGCGTTCGGCGTTCCCGGCCATGCCGCATCGCCGGCAAGACCGAGCTCTATGCGCTGCTCCACTGGCGCGTCGAGGTACTGCTGCACCACGAGCGTGCTGCCGACCACGTTCTCGGCGCTGGCATGGGCCACGGTGTTCCGGTCCTCGATCACCCGGCGAACCTGATCGACCCGGTAGTCGACCGTCATCTGGTCGACTTCCTCGCGCATCGCGGCCACAAAGACCTCGCCGAACGCGGAGGAGTCTGGCAGCGTCCCGACCCCGGTCATCAGGCCCAGGCTCCGCGCGAGGGCCAGCGAGGTCGGGAGGTTGGGGCTGCGGAAGTCCAGCTCGACGCCGGTGTAGCCCGAGCGCGGGAGCGCCATGATCAGCTCGTGCAGGTGGGTGAGGTGCTCCGACTCGCTTGCCGCGAACAGCACATGATAACGCACGTGCCCGGCCAGCGGCCCCCGCGCGATCTCCGACTGGAGGGCATCCAGGTAGCGGCGAGCTTGGTTGAATGCCCGCAGGAAGAGTGGCCGCCCTTCGACCGCGTACTCGGGGAACACGGCCAGCGCGCGCGCCAGCTGAGCCGCGAACGCCACCGGGTCGGCGTCGGACTCCTTGACCTCGAGGAACAGCATGGCCGAGGCGGCCCGCAGCCGGTCGTTCGTCAAGAGGTCGTGCAAGAGTGGGCGCGATGTCCCGGCCGCCAGGCCATCGTCGTGCGTCGCCCAGAGAGTGCCTTCGATCATGGCCACGTCGATCTCGATGAGGTCGGCGCCGTTCCAGAGCGCCGTGTCGATTCGCTTGTTGGCGCGTTCGGTCACCGTTTCCGGCGGTGTGCCGGAAACCTGATAGCAGTTGTGGCAACTGACGGCCACGGTATGCCCCAGCGCGGTTCGGGGCAGAGCCCGCCGCGCGACGCCGGACCAGACGCCCGCATCGTTGGCTGGGGAGACGGATCCCGCCACGCTGGCGCGTTGGCCGGACCCGCCAAACGCCCCCACCGTCGACGCGGCCAGCACCAGGACAGCGACGATCCGTGCCACCGGCCCAGGGCGCAACGTCGGCCATCGAGTCGAATCGCAACCGAGACATCTCGAAGTGGTTCGGGGCAGCATCACTCCTCCAGCGGTACACCACGTCGCGTGCGTTCAGTGGTCCCGGCCGCTGCGTCGCCGTGGAATGGCAATGCCGACAACGGCGGGCTGTGGCCACGACCACGTCATCCTGCCGGGCTGCCGCCGGCTCGGTTTCCGTGGCCCGGATACGGAGCCGAAACGTCATCATCCCTTGTATAGCGTAGCATACCCACGGACTTTCCCTGGTGTCAATGTCGCCTCTGCGTGGGCTTGCACAGCCGCCACGCGGCGATGCCGGATCGGTCAGCATTGCCGAGCGCCTGATCCCAGGGGCCGTTTGTCGTATGATAGGGCCGTTCCTACAATCCGCGTGCGCGTGTCCGAAGGCACATTGATCTCATGCTCGATTGTCGACGCCCCCTTCCCGCAGCATCGTCCTCGGCTACGCCTGGGTCGTGTTCACCTTGAGCAACCATCGCGCCGGCCCGGTCAAGCCCACGTCGCTCACGGGCGCCCTCGCAGCGGAGGCCGACGTGCCCACCGACCGTCGCGCGACCCCCTGCACAGCCGCCTTCAATGCGCGTCGACCCCGCTTGCAGTCACCCTGCCACGTGTGACCGCCCCCACCCCACGACCCCCACCCATGCACGTCCTCCACGCCCACTGGCAGCCGCCCCGCAGCCGCGACGACCGCGGCGGCGTGCTGTTGTGGGCCGAGGACGCCGCCGCGCCGCCGTCCGCGCCGGTCGACCTGCGTCGCAAGCAGCCCTTGCCCCACCCGTTCGCCGCGCCGACCCCCGCCGTCCAGGACCTCCTGCGTCCGTGGTCCGCGCGCGCCGACGCCGACCGCCGCGTCCTGCTCTGGCTCCCCACCACCCGCGCCGGCCCCGAGCCCTCGCCGTGGCTCGCCGTCGACCGGGGCGCGCCCGCGGACGACCGGCCGCGCCTGCGGCTGTGGGCCGTCGACGGCGTGTGGCTCGATCCCGCCGACGCGCTGGCCGTGCTGGCGGCGCTGCCGTCGGACCCCGACGAGGCGCCCGCGCTGCGCATGGCCGACGACGCCCGCTTCTGGCAGGCCGCGGCGCGCCTGGCGCTCGAGGCCCTCGCGCGCCAGAAGGTGTTGCCCGGGCTCGTCGAGACCGATCCCGGCCGCGCCTGGCAGGCCCGCTGGCTGCCGGTGCTCGACGACCCCGACACTGCCCCGCGCGTCGCGCGCCTCGTGACCGCCATGCCCGCCATCTGCCGCGCCGGCGCCGATGCGCCGTCGGCGGCCCCGGCGCCCGACGCCGTGCTCGACAGCTTTCTCAACACCGCCGTCGATGCGGCGGCGCGCCGCGCCGCCGAAGCGGCCGGCGCCGGGGCCGCGTTCGATGCCCGCGCGCGCGACCCGCTCGTCGCGTGGTTGCGGGCGCTGCACGCCGACGTGCCCCGGGTCGACGCGCCGCCTGCCCGCATCCAGCACATGCACGCCGGCTACACGGCATGGCTGCGCAACCTCGACGTCGCCGGCGACCGCACCTGCCGTGTGGCGCTGCGCCTCCAGGCCCCTGACACCGCCGAGGGCGCCGCACCGGTGTGGCGCCTCTACTTCCTGCTGCAGGCGCGCGACGACCCCAGCCTGCTCGTCGGGGCACGCGACGTGTGGGCGGCCGCCGGGCCGGCGCTGGCGATGTTCGGCCGGACGTTCGCGCGCCCGGCCGAGCGCCTGCTGACGGGCCTGGGGTACGTCGGCCGCCTGTTCGCGCCGGTCCGCAAGGCCATCGAGTCCGCGCGACCCGAGCAGGCCCGGCTCTCGACCGACGAGGCCTACGCCTTCATGCGCGACGTCGCGCCCGTGCTCGAGCAGAGCGGCTTCGGCATCCTGGTCCCGCCATGGTGGAACCGCAAGGGCGCCCGGCTCGGCGTGCGGGCGCGGGTCGTCGGTCGCGGCTCCGAGGCCCCGGCCCGCCTCGGGCTCGACGCCCTCGTCGATTTCGAGTGGACGGTGGCCATCGGCGACCACACCCTCACCCCGGAGGAGTTCGACGCGCTGGTGGCCCTGAAGCAGCCGCTCGTCGAGCTGCGCGGCCAGTGGGTGCAGCTCGACCCGTACCAGGTCGACGCCGCCGTCCGCTTCTGGCGCCAGCGCGAGACCCGCCAGGCGCTGCCGCTCGCCGAGGCGCTCCGGCACGCCCTGGCGGGCGAGGGCCAGGTCGAGGGCCTGCCGCTCGACGACGTGACCGTCGAGGGCTGGCTCGACGACTGGCTGGGCCGCCTGAGGGGCGAGCGGGCGCTCGCGCCGATCGCCCCGCCGGCCGGCCTGCAGGCCACGCTCCGGCCCTACCAGCGGCACGGCCTGGCATGGCTCGACTTCATGCGCCGGGCCGGCCTAGGCGGTATCCTGGCCGACGACATGGGCCTTGGCAAGACGCTGCAGCTCCTGGCGCTCGTCGAGCACCTGCGGGGCGCCGCGGGCGGCCTGCCGGGGCCGGTGCTGCTGGTGTGCCCCACCTCGGTCGTCACCAACTGGGCGCGCGAGGCGGCGCGCTTCACCCCCGAGCTGCGCGTGTACGTCCACCAGGGCGTCGACCGCGCCGTCGGCGCCGGCCTGGCCGAACGCGCCGCAGCGGCCGACCTCGTCGTCACGAGCTTCGCGCTCGTGCGCCGCGACGCCGCCGAGGTCGCCACGGTCGACTGGCATGGGGTCGTCGTCGACGAGGCGCAGCACATCAAGAACGCCGACAGCCAGGCGGCGCGCGTCATCCGCGGCCTGCCCGCCGGCTTCCGCTTCGCGCTGACCGGCACGCCCGTCGAGAACCGGCTGGCCGAGCTGTGGTCGATCATGCAGTTCACGACGCCCGGCTACCTCGGGTCGCACGACGGCTTCCGCCGCCGCTTCGCGGTTCCCGTCGAGCGGCACGGCGATGCCGCGGCGGCGGGCCAGCTCCGCCGGCTCGTCGGGCCGTTCGTCCTGCGCCGCCTCAAGACCGACCCCAACGTCATCCAGGACCTGCCGGCCAAGCAGGAGGTCAAGGCCTACTGCCCGCTCACCCCCGAGCAGGCCTCACTCTACGCGTCGGTCACCGAGGCGGCCCTGGCCGACGTCGACGAAAGCACCGGCATCGCCCGCCAGGGCCGCGTGCTCAGCCTGCTGACGCGGCTCAAGCAGGTCTGCAACCACCCGGCCCAGCTCCTCGGCCAGCTCGGCGGCCGGCGCGCCGTCGACCCCGACGCCGAGGCCGCGCGCAGCGGCAAGCTCGCCCGGCTGGCGGAGCTGGTCGACGAGGCCGTGGCCGGCGGCGATCGGGCCCTGGTGTTCACGCAGTTCGCCGAGATGGGCGGGCTCCTGCAGGCGTTTCTCCAGGCCCGGCTCGGTCGACCGGTGCTCTTCCTGCACGGGGCCACGCCGCCGGCGGCGCGCGACGTCATGGTCGCCCGCTTCCAGGACGACGACGACGGCCCGCCGGTGTTCGTCCTCTCGCTCAAGGCCGGCGGCACCGGCATCAACCTCACGCGCGCCAGCCACGTGCTGCACTTCGACCGCTGGTGGAACCCCGCCGTCGAGGACCAGGCCACCGACCGCGCGTTCCGGATCGGTCAGACCCGCAACGTGCTGGTCCACAAGTTCGTGTGCACCGGCACGCTCGAGGAGAAGATCGACGCCATGATCGAGGACAAGAAGGCGCTGGCCGCGCTGGTGGTCGGCCAGGGCGAGCAGTGGCTGACGCAGCTCTCGACCGCCGAGCTGCGCGACCTCGTGACCCTGCGCGTCGAGGCGCCGTCCCGATGAGCGATTGGTGGGGCTTTCGGCCCAGCCGGCCGATCGCGACCGACGCGGGCATCGCCGCCCGCAGCAAGCGCGGCGCGTTCGTCAGGCACTGGTGGGCGTCGCGCTGGATCGAGGCCATGGAGCACGTGATGGACCCCGGCCGGCTCCAGCGCGGCCGCGCCTATGCCCGCAAGGGCCAGGTGGTGGCGCTCGACGAGGCCAGGGGTGGGGTCGAGGCGCGCGTCCAGGGCTCGCGCCCGCGCCCCTACACCGTTCGGCTGGCGCTGGCCCCGCTCGCGGCGCGCCAGTGGGACGCCGTCATCGCCGCGCTCGCCGAGCGCCCGGCGTGGGTCGCGGACCTGCTGGCCGGCGCGATGCCGGACGACATCGAGCAGGCGTTCGAGGCGGCGGGCGTCGCGCTGTTCCCGAACGCGGCCGACGACCTCGAGATCGACTGCTCGTGCCCCGACTGGGCCGACGTGTGCAAGCACGTCGCCGCCGTCCAGTACATCCTGGCCGAGCGCTTCGACGCGGACCCCTTCCTGCTCTTCCGGCTGCGGGGGCGGTCGAAGGCCGAGGTGTTGGACGGGCTGCGGGCGCGCCAGGCCGCCGCGGCGCCGGACGGTGCGCCGGACGGCGACGAAGCCGGCGCCGCCGTGCCGGCGCTGGACGACTGCGCCGAAGACTACTGGCGCGCCGGACGTGGGCTCGGCGCGGTCGAGAGCACCATCGCCGCGCCGGCGCTGCCGCTCCCGGTGCTCAAGCGGCTCGGCCCTCCGCCGTTCGCCGACGCCGACACCGACGTCGCCCGGCTGCTCGGCGGGGCGTACGCGGCGGCGACGGCCTGGGCGCTGGCGGTGTCGGCGGCGGCCGACGGCGAGGTTGGAACGCGTGGAGAGGAGTGAGGGATGGGTGAGGCGATACGCGTGGAGAGGAGTGAGGGATGAGTGATGCGATACGCGTGGACGAAGGCGGGGCGGCACCGGCGCCGCCAGGACTCACGTACGCCCAGGCCGGCGTCGACTACGCCGCCATCGACCCCGCCAAGGTCCTGGCGCAGCGCGCGGCCGCCGGCACCGCAGCCGCGCTCGGGCGCTGGGGCCTCGCCGAGGTCGCGGCCAGCCGGGGCGAGAGCGCGTTCGTGTGGGAGGAGGGCGACGCGTACCGTGCGATGGTCATCGAGGGGCTCGGCACCAAGAACCTCGTGGCCGACGCCATGCGACCGATCGGGGGCCGATCGTACTACGACGCCGTGGCCCAGGACGCCGTGGCGATGATCGTCAACGACGTCGTCGTCGTCGGCGCCGAGCCGCAGGTGGTGGCCGCCTACTGGGCCATCGGGGACTCGGGCTGGTTCGACGACCGCGAGCGCGCCGCCGACCTCGTGCGCGGCTGGGCGGCGGCGTGCGCGCAGGTCGGCGCGACGTGGGGCGGCGGCGAGACGCCGGCGCTCACCGGGATCATCGCGCCCGGCACCATCGACCTGGCGGGGTCGTGCATCGGCATCGTGCGCCCCAAGGCGCGGCTGACCCTCGGCGACCGGCTGGCGCCGGGCGACGCCGTCGTGCTCGTCGCGTCGAGCGGCATCCATGCCAACGGCCTCTCGCTCGCGCGGCGCCTCGCCGAACGCCTGCCGGGCCGCTTCGCCACGCCGCTGCGCGACGGCACGCGCTTCGGCGACGCGCTGCTCGTGCCGACGCACCTCTACGCGGCGCTGGTGCGCGACGTGTTCGAGGCCGGGGTGGACGTGCACTACCTCGTCAACATCACCGGGCACGGCTGGCGCAAGCTGATGCGGGCGCCGCGCGACCTGCGCTACCGGATGACCGAGGTCCCGCCGCTGTCCGCGCTCTTCGCGTTCTTCGTCGACGTCGGCGGCGTGGCCCTGGACGAGGCCTACGCCAACTTCAACATGGGCGCCGGCTTCGCGGTCTACGTGCCCGAGCCCCATGCGGCGATGGTCGTCGATGCCGCGGCCCGGCACGGGCTGGACGCCTGGGTCGCCGGCCGGGTCGAGGCCGGGCCGCGCGAGGTCGTGATCGAGCCGATCGGGGCTGTGTATCGCGGCGACTCGCTGGGTGTGCGCGCGCCGTGACCGCTTGCGGGCAGCCGCCGGGCGGAGAGAGCCTGCGCCCGCGTCGGTCTTCGTCGACGCGGGCGCAGGCTCTCAGAAACCCTCGATCGTTGGTGCGACGGTCACTCCGCCGCGAACAGCTCGAAGAAGGGCGGGAAGGTCAGCACGAAGCCGATCGCAAGCAGCCACAGGCTGAGCCTGAAGCGCCGTGCGAAGCCGACGTCTTGGTTCTTCCACATGTTGTGCAGCACGCCCCAGCTGATCGCCCACGCGATCACGCCCACCAGCGTCTTGCCGCCAAGCGGGCCGACCGGATCGTACACGTTCAACGCGGCCTTGAGCCCGGCGCTGATCTCCGCTCCGGTGGTCATCAACCCGATCACGAGGCACCCGATCGCGCTGCTCAGGATGGCCGCAGCGGCCGGTCCGTCCGGTGTCTCGGTCATGCTCTTCGTCGCCATCGTCGTTCCCCCTTGCCTTGGTTGCTTTTGCTCACGCCACCGGTGCGGCTTTGGTGATCAACGCCCCGAACAGCCCTGCGACGGCCGCCGCCGCGAAGGCCAGGACGAACATGACGATCAGCGCGTCGCGCATCTGCTTGCGCACCGCGAGCTCGCCGCGGTAGCGCCAGACCACGTATGCCACGGCCGTTGCAATGAGTGGGGCGAACCACGCCACATGCTCCTTCCACTCCATCGCGAAGGTGTGCCACGCCGCCAGGTTGGGATTGTCGAGCAAGAAGTAGCGTGGGAAGTCCGCCAGATCGGTCGTCCCCTCCGGCGGCTTGGCGCGGTACCACGGATAGACGATCCATGTGCCCGTGATGCACGTCAGCCACGCCGCGATGGCCATCACCCACACCCCCCAATCCAGGCGGCGCGCCCGCTCCGCGACGCCCGACTCCGTCAGCCACTCCGGGCGGAAGCTGTAGAGCCCGGCGAGCCCCCCGGCAAATGCCAAGAGATAGACCGCGCCCAAGCCCATGCCGTGAATGAGGGCCCACCATTCCTGAGAAGTCATCGACATCGTCTGTTCCTCCCCTTGTCAGTGGTGCCTTGCAGTCGTTGCAGACTGGCTGCGTGGCAATCTCGATCCTCGCATCGCCAGTGTATCACACTTCCTGCGCCTCGCGTCAGCGTCGTCCGGCGGATGGCCGCATACGCTTAATGGCGCACGTCGGGGACCACCGGCGTCATGCCCGCCACCACGCGGCCCATGGCCCGGCGGATCGACGGTGCGTCGCTTCGGCATGGCCGGCGCGGCACGGCCCCGAGGACGCCGCCGGCTGAAGCTGCGGTCAGGGGCGTCAACACAACTGCGCCCGCGTCGACCCATGTCAACGCGGGCGCAGCCCCCTCAGGAACCGTCGATAGTTTGAAGTGGAGATCGATCAAGCGCACCCCCATTGTACGCCATGACGGGATGGGCCGGGATGCGCCATCCCGCGTACGTGGCCATGGGCCATTTGGCGGATGCCGCCGGCATGCGGCGACCCCACCGCGGCGACCGGGCGATTGACACCCGCCTCTCGGGCCGTTATCATCCCCGCCGGCGACCGGACCGCCGCCGCCCATCTCGATCCCTCGCCTCGGAGCGCCCGTGTCGCACGTCGCCGTCGAAGTGCGCGACGCCCTCAAGGTCTACCAGAGCCCCGGCGGGGGCACCGTGACCGCCGTGGACCACGTGTCGCTCGCGATCGCGGACGGCGAGTTCTTCGCCCTGCTCGGGCCGTCGGGTTGCGGCAAGAGCACGTTGTTGCGGATGCTGGCCGGCTTCGAGCGCCCGACGGCAGGCGAGATCCTCATCCACGGCCGGGTCATGGGCGCCACGCCGCCCTACCAGCGCCCGGTGAACATGGTCTTCCAGAGCTACGCGCTCTTCCCGCACCTCACGGTCCGCCAGAACGTCGCGTTCGGCCTCGAGATGGCCCGGCGCCCGGCGGCCGAGATCCGCGCCCGCGTCGACGAGGCCCTGGCGATGGTGCGGCTGCCCGACGTGGCCGACCGCAAGCCCGGCCAGCTTTCCGGCGGGCAGCAGCAGCGCGTCGCCCTCGCGCGCGCCCTCGTCAACCGGCCCGAGGTGCTGCTGCTCGACGAGCCGCTGGGGGCGCTCGACCTCAAGCTCCGCAAGGAGATGCAGCTCGAGCTCAAGGCGCTGCAGAAGCAGGTCGGCATCACGTTCGTGTACGTGACCCACGACCAGGAGGAGGCCCTCAGCATGTCCGACCGCATCGCGGTCATGGACCGCGGGCGCCTCCTGCAGGTCGATGCGCCGGCCGTGGTCTACGAGCGGCCGACCTGCCGGTTCGTGGCCGACTTCATCGGCGAGGCCAACTTCCTCGAGGGCACGGTGACCGCGCTGGGCGCCGACTTCGGCACGGTGGCCGTCGACGGCGCGGACCTGGCCTTGGCCGGGCTGCCGCAGGGCGGCCTCACGGTCGGCCAGCGTGTGACGTACTCGGTGCGGCCCGAGAAGATCCTGGCGCGCACCGCGCCGCCGGCGCCCGCGCCGGCCGTCAACTGCGTCCCGGCCGAGGTCGAGGACGTCGCCTACATCGGCTCCGACACCCGCATCGTCGTGCGCGTCGGACCGCGCCTGGCGCTCTCGGTGTGGGAGCAGAACGACCTGTCGACCCTCGACCCCGACGCCTACTTCAGCCGCGGCGAGCGGGTGTGGCTCACGTGGCGGGCCGCCAACGCGTTGCTCCTGGGCGCGTGATGCTCCAGACCATCCGCGAGCGCGACGACCTCAAGGGGCTGCTGCTCGTCGGGCCGATCGCCTTTTGGCTCGGCCTCTTCCTGCTCGTGCCGCTGGCGCTGATGGTCGTCGTCAGCTTCGCCGACCGTGGCACCTACGGCGACGTCGTGTACCGCTTCAGCCTCGACAACTACCGCGCGCTGGCGGCGCCGGAGTACGCCCGCATCCTCGGGCGCTCGGTCGAGGTGGCGTTTTGGACCACGGCCATGTGCATGGCCGCAGGCTACCCGCTCGCCTACTTCATCGCCCTGTCGCCGCCGCGGCGGCGGTGGCTGCTCTTGTTCCTCGTCCTCGTGCCGTTCTGGACCAACTTCCTGATCCGGATCTACGCCTGGATGATCATCCTGCGCAGCAAGGGCGTGCTCGCCGCCTTCCTCGGGGCCGTCGGGCTGCTGCCGGGCCCGGCCGAGGCCTGGTTCGCGCGCATCCAGCTCTACACCCCCGGCGCCGTGCTGGTCGGCATGGTCTACGAGTTCCTGCCGTTCATGGTGCTGCCGCTCTACGCGTCGCTCGAGAAGCTCGACCTGTCGCTGCTCGACGCCGCGGCGGACCTCGGGGCGCGCCCGTGGCGCGCCTTCGCCCGCGTGACGCTGCCGCTGAGCCTGCCCGGCATCGTGGCCGGCTCGGTGCTGGTGTTCGTGCCGGCCATGGGCATGTTCGTCGTGCCGGACCTGATGGGCGGCGCGCAGACCGTGCTGATCGGCAACCTCGTCAACAACCAGTTCCTCAAGGCCCGCGACTGGCCGCTGGGCGCCGCCGCCTCGATGGTCATGCTCGTCTTGACGCTCGGCGTGACGCTGCTCTACACGCGCGTCTTCGGCTCGGGCGAGGAGCTCGTGGCGTGACCGACGCGCGGCACGCGCCCGGCCGGGGCCTCCGTCTGTACGCGCTCCTGGCCTACGCGTACCTGTACGGGCCCATCGCCATCCTCGTCGTGTACTCCTTCAACCAGTCGAAGTTCGGCGTGGCGTGGACCGGCTTCACGCTCGAGTGGTACGCGGCGCTGTGGGACGACCGGTTCGTGCGCGAGGCCGCCCGCAACACGTTGATCGTCGCGGCGGCGTCGACGGCGCTGTCGACCGTCATCGGCACGGCGGCGGCCGTCGGGCTGCAGCGCTACCGCTTCCCGGCTCGGCGGCTGACCGAGGCGTCGCTGTACGTGCCGGTCGTCATCCCCGAGGTCGTGATGGGCATCGCCATGCTGGCGTTCTTCGCCCAGGCCTTCGCGTGGCTCAACGACGCGCTCGGCTTCGGCTGGCGGCTCGGGCTCGCGACCATCACCATCGCGCACGTGGCGTTCTCGGTGCCGTTCGTCACGCTGACGGTCCGCGCGCGCCTGGCGGGCTTCGACCGGCGTCTCGAGGAGGCCGCGATGGACCTCGGGGCCGACGAGTGGCGCACGTTCACGCGCGTCACGCTCCCGCTGATCCTGCCGGGGGTGGTGGCCGGCGCGCTCCTGGCGTTCACGCTGTCGCTCGACGACTATATCATCACGCTGTTCACCGCCGGCCCGGGGTCGACCACGCTGCCGCTGCGGGTGTACGCGATGCTGCGCCAGGCCGTCACGCCCAAGGTCAACGCCCTGTCGACGCTGTGGGTGGCCGTGGTCTTCGCCGCCCTGCTGCTCGCGCAGTGGGTGGGCCGCCCGCCGCGGGCCGTTGCGGCCTGACCCATGCCCCATCCGAGTCGGACCCCATCAATGGAGGAGGAGCCATGCCATCGCCTTTCATCGTTCGAGGGCTGACGGCCCTCGCCCTGGCCTGGGCGGCCAGCGGCTGCCAGGCGTCGCCGACAGCGGTCGAGTCGCCCGCCGCGGCACCCGATACGACCGCGGCACCGTCCGATGCGACCGCCGCGGCGCCGCGGCTCACGTCGACCGAGCTCAACCTCTACGCGTGGTCGGAGTACATCCCGCAAGACCTCCTCGACGCGTTCGCCGCGGAGCACGGGATCCGGGTCAACTACGACGCGTTCTCGTCCAACGAGGAGCTCTTGGCCAAGATGCAGGCCGGCGCGGCCGGCTACGACGTGATCCTGCCGAGCGACTACATGGTCACCGTGATGGCCAAGCAGGGCATGCTCGAGCCGCTCGACACGTCCCTCCTGGCCAACTTCGGCAACCTCGACCCGCAGTTCGTCGACCGCCCCTACGACCCCGGCAACGCCTACTCGGTGCCTTACCAGTGGGGCACGGTGGGCATCGCCGTCGACACCGCGGCCGTCTCGACGCCGGTCACCGCGTGGGCCGACCTGTGGGACCCCGCGTTCGCGCAGGGCCTGGTGATGGTCGACGACGAGCGCGAGGTCATCGGGCTGACGCTGATGACCCTCGGCCACGACCGCAACAGCACCGATCCGGCCGAGCTCGAGGCGGCCAAGGCGAGGCTCGCGGCGCTCAAGCCCAACATCCGCCTGTTCGACAGCGACAGCCCCAAGACGGCGCTCCTGGCGGGCGAGGTCAAGGCCGGCGTGGTGTGGAACGGCGAGGCGGCGCTGGCGCACCGCGAGAACCCCGCCATCGCCTACGTCCTGCCGGCGGAAGGCTGCGGCATCTGGTTCGACAACCTGGCCATGCCCAAGGACCCGCCGCACAAGGACGCGGCCCTGGCGTTCATCGACTTCGTCCTGCGCCCCGACATGAGCATGCTGATCACGCGCGACTTCCCGTACTCCAACCCCAACGCCGCGGGCCTGGCGGCCCTGGCGGAGGCCGAGCCTGAGCTGTACGCGGCCTACATGGCGTACCCGGCGACCAACCCGCCCGCCGCCGATCTCGCCAAGTGCCAGGCCATCGTCGACATCGGCGACGCGCTCCCGCTGTGGGACAAGCTGTGGACCGACGTCAAGAGCGGGGAGTGACGCCCCGGGCGGGCCGTGACTGACCCGCACGGGGCGTTCGCCCGCCTGCGCGCCGAGATGGTGCGGGCGCAGATCGTCGGCCGGGGCCTCGACGACCCGCGCCTCGTCCGGGCGTTCCTGGCGGTCCCGCGCGAGGCCTTCGTCGACCCGGGGCTGGCCGAGTGGGCCTATCTCGACCAGCCGCTGCCGATCGGCGGCGGCCAGACGATCTCGCAGCCGTTCGTGGTGGCTGTCATGCTCGACCTGCTCCGGCTCGGCCCGGCGGACCGGGTGCTCGAGATCGGCACCGGCTCGGGCTACGCCGCCGCGGTCGTGTCGCGCCTGGCCGGCGAGGTCTACACCGTCGAGCGCCAGCCCGAGCTCGCCGCGCGGGCGGCCGAGCGGCTGGCGGACCTGGGCTACGCCCGGGTGCACGTCCGCTGCGGCGACGGGACGCTGGGCTGGCCCGAGCATGCGCCGTACGACGCCATCGTCGTCACCGCCGGCGGCCCGGCGGTGCCGGAGACGCTGAGGCGGCAGCTCGCCGACGGCGGGCGCCTGGTGATGCCGGTGGGCCCCACGGCCGACGAGCAGGTGCTGGTGCGGGTGACGCGCGCGGCGGGCGGCGCGTTCGTCGAAGAGGACTGCGGGCCGGTGCGGTTCGTGCCGCTCGTCGGCCAGGAGGGCTGGCCGAGCGACGAAGCCGCCGGCGGCTGACGTGGCGCAGGCCGCCGGGTCCGCGCGTGAGGCGCGGACCCGGCGGCCTGCGTGCGCGACGCTCGGGTCGCGCTCCGCCCCGGTCAGGGCGCGACGCCGGTCGACACCATGTTCCACTCGTAGGTCAGGAAGAACGGGCCCCAGGCGAGCACGATCAGCACCACGGCCAGCCCGATCCACACCGGCCAGCGCTCGAGCACCGGCCAGCCCTCGTCGGGGCCGTGCACCATCGCGTCGGCGACCGGCATGTCCACCCGGCCGGCCGCGGGGCCGCGCAGGACGGTCCACAGCACGATGAGCCCGAACATCAGGCCCGAGATGAACATGATGGTGCCGCCGATGCCGGTGAGCAGGTGCGACGTCTGCCACGCCGGGATGTCGGCGCCGTACGACATCTGCGACACGCTCAGGCGGCGCGGCAGGCTTTCCAGCCCGCCCGCCATCTGGCCGCGCGAGAACGTGAACACGCCGATCAGCCACAGCCACGCCTGGACCACCGCCGCTCGCCGCCACACCAGGCCGCGCCCGGTGAGGTGCGGGATCAGCCAGTAGCTGATGCCCATGAACGACAGCGCCACGCCGGTGCCGACCGTCAGGTGGAAGTGGCCCGGCATCCACGCCGTGTTGTGGACGACGAGGTTCATCACGTAGCTCGCGTTGACCAGGCCGCTCAGGCCGCCGAGCGTGAAGCCGATCATCGCCAGGATCTGGGCGGTGACGCTCGGGTCGTCCCACGGCAGCTTGCGGATCCAGCCGAACCAGCCCCGCCCGCCGCGCGCCCGCCCGCCCGACTCCAGGGCGGCGCACACGCTGAACGCCGTGATCATGCTCGGGAAGAACACCGCCATCGTCGCCACCAGGTGGATGTTCTTGAGCCATGTGTCGATGCCGGGATCGGTGTACTGGTGGTGCAGGCCGGTCGGGGTCGAGAGCAAGAGGAACAGCAGGAACACCAGCCGCGTCAGCGGGTCGCTGAGCAGCTTGCCGCCGACCTGCCGGGGGATCATCGTGTACCAGCTCAGGTAGGCCGGCAGGAGCCAGAAGTACACGATCGGGTGGCCGCTGAACCAGAACAGCGACCGCGCGAGCTGCGGGTCGATCTTGTCGAACAGCCCGAGCGACCACGGCAGGAGCAGGCCGAGCACCTCGACGGCGACGCCCAGCGACGCGATGAACCACATCGCGTACGTCGCGAGGAACGCGAAGGCCTGCAGCGGCGTGCGCGCGTCGGGGTGGTCGCGCCGCCAGGCGCGGTACAGGAGCGCGCCGGCCAGCCCGGTCAGCCACGTGCTGACCACGACGAGCACGAGGCCGAGGTAGAAGAGCGGGTGCGCCATGAGGGGCGGGTAGGCCGTGAACAGCACGTTGGCCTTGCCGAGGACGATGGTTCCAGCGACGAGCACCGCGCCGACGGTCATGCACCAGAACGACGCGGCGTTGACCGCGCGGTTGGGGGCGCGCTCGAACGCGCGCGACGCCACCAGCAGCATGAAGCCGTTGGAGAACGCGAAGGTGAACCCGATGGCCAGGAACACCCCGTGCGCCGTCAGCCCCTGGTAGTAGGTCTCCTGGCCCGGGAAGAGCTTCCAGAGCGTGCTGGTGGACGGCAGCACGCGGTCGAGGGCCTGGGCCAGGCCGGCGAAGATCCCCCACATGAACACGGCGAGGCCGAGGTACACCTGCCACAGCATGTAGCGCTCGTCCTGCCGGGGCAGGGTGAAGCCTGCTGTCGCGCTCATGACTCACCTCCCGCCCGGCCGGCGTCGGCCCCCGCTGCCGCGGGCGGGTCGACGTGGAGCTTGAAGTACATCCGATGGTGGCCGGCCCCGCAGTACTCGTGGCACAGCACGGTGTACACGCCGGGCGCGTCGAACGTGTGGGTGACGGTGCTGACCTGTCCGGGGATGACCATGACGTTGACGTTGGTGTCCTTGATCTTGAAGCCGTGGATCACGTCCGGCGAGCTGACGTTGAACGTCACCGTGGCGCCCGCCGGCACGCGCACGCCTGCCTCCATCTTGTCGGGGAAGAAGGGCTCGTACTGCCACATCGCCGCCAGCAGGTTGAGGTCGTAGGCGCCCCCGCCCTTGTCGACGAGGCCGAGCTGGTCGAACGGGGGCGGCGGGGCGGCGCGCAGCGCGGCGGGGTCGACGCGCGCGGTGGGGTGCGGCAGGCGGATCCCGTGGCGGTTGACGGCCGCCGCCAGCGCGCCCATGAAGCACGCCAGCGCCACGACCGTCAGCCCGAGGAACAGCTTCTCGTAGGCGTCGATCTTCATCGCGGCATCTCCTCAGGCGCGCCCGACCATGACGAAGTACACGTAGGCCCAGGCGACGATCGTGAGGAGCAGGTACATCAGCGTGAGCGCGACCGTCCCGCGCAGCGGGTAGCCGTCGTCGGGCGGGAGCTGGCCGGCGCCCGGAGCCGGCTTGGTGCGGCGATCGGTCAAGGGAGTCCTCCTTGGTGACACGGGGCGCGCGCCTTCACGGGGCGCGGACGACAGTGTAACCGAGGATCGCACCCGTGGCCAGGGCGAATCCGGCAGCGGAACGTAGGCGAAATGGCGGATGGAGGTAGCCGCTGGGCCACGGCGGCCGCGACACGCCCGCGCGCGCCGGCGGCGCGGGCCGCGCTGCCCTACCCCTCGGGCCGCAGCTCCCGCAGGCGCTCGAACAGGGCGCGCTCTTCCGCGCCGAGCTCGGCCGGCAGCCGCACATCGACCTGGGCGTACAGGTCGCCTCGCTGTTCGGGGTCCTTGAGGTTCGGCATGCCCTTGCCGCGCAGGCGGAAGCGCCGACCGTTCTGCGTCCCGGGCGGGATCGTCAGCGCGATGTCGCCCGCGAGCGTCTCGACGCGGACCTCGCCGCCGAGGACCGCCGTCGTCAGCGGCACCGCGACGGTGGCGTGGAGGTCGTCGCCGTCGCGTTCGAAGCGCGGATCGGGCTCGACCGTCACGACGAGCAGGATGTCGCCCGGCAGCCCGCCGGCGCCCGGCATGCCTTCCCCCCGCACGCGGATGCGCGAGCCGGTGCGCACGCCCGGCGGGATCCGGACGTCGAGCCGCCGGTCGTCCTTGACCAGGCGCCGCGTGGTGCCGGCGAAGGCCTCGTGCAGCGAGAGCGTGACGGGCTGCGCGATGTCCTGGCCGCGAGACGCCACGCGCTGCTGGCCGGGCGCCGCCCGCCGCCCGCCGCCGAAGAGCGCCTCGAAGAAATCCGAGAATCCGCCGCCGCCCCGGCCGCCGAAGAGACCCTCGAGGTCGTCGGCGGTGTAGGCGCGCCCGCCCCGCGGCGCCCCCTCGCCCGGCGCCCATGCGCCCCAGTCGAAGCCGCCGCCGCCCTGTTGATGGCGCTGCCACGCCTGCCCGAAGCGGTCGTACTTCGTGCGCTTGTCCGGGTCGCTCAAGACCTCGTAGGCCTCGGTGACCTCCTTGAAGCGCGTCTCGGCAGCGGTGTCGCCGGGGTTGTGGTCGGGGTGGTACCGGCGTGCCAGCCGCCGATAGGCCTGTTTGATCGCCTTCTCGTCGGCGTCGCGCGGCACGCCCAGCACCTGGTAGTAGTCGCGAAAGTCCACGGTCGCCTGCCCTCCCCGGCAATTCTACGCCGCGGCCGCCGCGATCGCGCCGTCGGGCGCGCTAGACCTGCGCTAGAAACGCGGCGCCGCGGGTTGCCCGGCGGGCCGCGTTGCCGTAAGCTTGCGGCATCGCGCCGCGCGATCCGGCGGCGAGCCCTGGAACCGCATGTCGACGACCCTGACCGCGACCGCCGCACCGCCCTCCGACCCCGCGCCCGATCCCCGGGTGCGGCAGCGCGACTACTTGCTGTCGGTCGCCCGTGCCCTCAACGCCGACCTCGACCTCCCGCAGGTGCTCGGCCGCGTCATCCGCGCCGCCGTGGCCATGACCGGCGGGCAGGCGGGGGCCATCGCGCTGCGCCAGCCCGACGGCGACCTCCGCGTGGCCGCGAGCTTCCAGCTCGAGGAGCGGTTCGAGCACTTCCTCGAGCCGCTGCTCGACCCGCCCGGGGCGCCGGCGCAGGCAGCCCCGACCGGCGTCTCCTCGGCCGCCCTGCCGCGTCGTGCGGGCGGGCGCGGCAGGGCGGGGCCTGAGGCGCCCGCGCCCGGGGCGTCGGCCCCGACCCTGCCCGGGATCCCGGCGCCCGGCTCGGCCCTGCGCGAGACCGGCGGCGACGGTGCCTCGACGGCCGCGCCTGCCCGGCCCGCAGCCCGCCACGACCGCCTGCGGCTGCCCGACCCCGCCGCCGCGGCGCCGCTGGCGCGCGCGGCGGCGGCGCCCGGCACCGGCCTGGCCGTGGTCGACCTCGGCACGGGCTCGGAGGCCGGGCGGCAGGCGCTCGCCCTGCCGCTCGAGATCGGCGAAGCCGTCATCGGCCGCATCTTCGTGTTTCGCTCCGAGGGCGCCGCCGCGTTCACGCCGCTCGACGGCCAGCTCCTCCAGACGTTCGCCGACCAGGCCGCCGTGGCCATCCACAACGCCGACACCCACGCCCGGCTGGCGGCGCGCGAGCGGCGGCTCAGCGCGCTCGTCGAGTTCAGCCCGGCCGGGAGCCTGCTGGTGGCGCCCGACGGCACCATCCGGGCCCACAACCCCACGGCCGCGCTGTTGGCCGGCCATCCGGGCGAGGACCTCGTCGGCCGCGACATCCGGACGGTCCTGGCGCTGGCGGATCCGCAAGGTCACCCCGTCGTGGTCGACCTGCCGGCCGGCGACGGGGGCGCGACCACCGTCCACGGCCATGTGCGCCCTGCCGGCGGGGGGGCGCCGGGCGCCTGGGTTCAGCTCACGCTGACCGCGCTGCCGAGCCCGCACGGCCAGGGGGCGGGGTTCGTCGCCGACGTCGTCGACCTGACGGGCTACAAGGAGGCCGAGGACGCCAAGCGGGCGTTCCTCGCGGGGCTCTCGCACGCGCTCAAGACGCCGCTCTCGCTGATCCGCGGCTTCGCCGAGACGCTGCGCCACCCCCACATCCGGTCCGACGACGCGCTGGCAGGCGAGGCGATCGACGTGATCCTAGACGAGACCGGGCACATGACGCGCATGGTCGACCAGCTCCTCGAGGCCGCGCGCCTCGAGTCGGGCGCGCTCCGGCTCGACCGGCACGTCGTCGACCTGGCCACCGAGGTGCGTCGGGTGGTCGACGCGTTCCGCGGCGCCCACCCCGGCCGCGCGTGGTCGCTCGACGTGGCCGCGGGCCTGCCGCCGGTGTACGCCGACCCGCTGCGCCTGCACGAGGTGCTTCAGAACCTCGTGGCCAACGCCGTCGCCTACTCGCCGCCGGGCAGCCCGGTGGAGGTGCGCGCGGCGGCGGCCGACGGCGGCCGTCGCGTACAGGTCGAGGTGCGCGACCACGGCAGCGGGATCGCGCCGGCCGACCAGGCCCGCGTGTTCGACCGCTTCGAGCGGGCGGCGCGGGGCGGCGGCGGGGCGGGGCTCGGCCTGTACATGACGCGCGCGATCGTCGAAGCGCACGGCGGGCGCGTCGACCTGGCCAGCGACGTCGGCCGCGGCAGCACCTTCACCGTCACGCTGCCGGCATGGACGCCCGATGCCGCGCCGGCCGCCACGGCGGACGTCGAAGCGGGCCGCGCGCCCGGGGCGACCGACGGCGGCCCGCCCCCGGCCGGCGCGCCCGGCGCGGCCGAGACGGCGGCGTGACCGCCGACCTCGACCGTCCGGCGAGGGGGCCGGCCCGCGCGGCGGGCGACTCCAACCTCGCGGGGCGGCTGGTCCTGCTCGTCGACGACGAGGAGCGCATCATCCGCTTCGCGCGCCTGCACTTCGAGATGAAAGGCGCGCGGGTCATCGAGGCGCACGACGGGCGCGCGGCGCTCGAGCAGGTCCGCCAGCACCTGCCCGACCTCGTCGTCCTCGACGTGATGATGCCGGGGATGGACGGCTTCGAGACGCTGCGGGCGCTGCGCCAGGTGTCCGACGTGCCGGTGATCATGCTGACCGTCCAGGCCGACGAGCGCGACCGCATCCACGGGCTCGACCTCGGGGCCGACGACTACATGGCCAAGCCCTTCAGCCCCGGCGAGCTCGTCAGCCGCGCCCAGGCCGTCCTCCGCCGCGCGCAGACCCCCACCGACCGGCGCCTGGTCCACGTCGACGACGACCTGCAGGTGGACTTCGGGACGCGCGAGGTCGTGGTGCGCGGCGCGCGCGTCAAGCTCCGCCCGACCGAGTGGCGGCTGTTGTACCACCTGATGCAGAACGCCGGCTGGCTCCTGACCCACGACATGATCCTGTCGCGGGTGTGGGGCCCCGAGTACGTCGGGCAGGACAACTACGTGCGCCTGTACGTCACGTACCTGCGCCAGAAGATCGAGCCCGACCCCGCCCGTCCGCGCTACATCCTGACCGAGCGCGGCGTGGGCTACCGCTTCGCCGACTTCGCGGCCAAGGATGCGGTCCCGCGCGACCTGTGAACGCACGGGCGGGGGGCGGCCGTGGCCGCCCCCCGCCGCTCTGTCCGGCAGATCCTGAGGGCGTGACAGAACGTTTGATCGAAGGGCTTCCTGGGAGCGCCGGCATCTTGCCGGCTGGAAGCCGGCGCTCCCAGGATCTGCCACCCGCC
>WBZR01001140.1_pt1 | contig 35515 bp, 31 predicted proteins | sample 5204231 | NCBI WGS metagenome assembly WBZR01 (sample SAMN12412403, study PRJNA552823) | activated sludge metagenome | isolation source: activated sludge from anammox sidestream of wastewater treatment plant... | place: USA: Virginia | collected 2017-08 | reverse complement strand
TCACAAAGCCAGCCAAGAACCACCCGTGGAGACACACGCCCATCGCGCCACCAGCACAACCTACCTCAGAACAGAGGGGACATCTCTAACTGGCACAAACAGGGGACATTTCTAAATTGCATTGACATAGAGACGCTGTTCCGGTGGCACGGGAGCCGGACAGAGCGTCCAGGAGCCGAGCGCGGACTCGCACGAGCATGCCCGCAACGCATGGCACGAACCAGGCGATGTCGCTTGCGCGCAAACACTCGGCCGGCCATGCCCGATTGCGCTGCGTGTCAGTCACCGGCTCGCTGCTTCGCTTGTCCATGCCGGCCGGGCGTGGCACTCTCGTCAGAGAATGTTTCAGGAGACCGCGCCGTGATCGATCCCGACGGCTACCGGCCCAATGTCGGCATCATCCTCATGCACCCGGACGGTCGGGTGTTCTGGGCGCGCCGCACGCGCCGCGACGGTTGGCAGTTCCCGCAGGGCGGGATGCGCTCGGACGAGACCCCGCTGGAAGCCATGTACCGCGAGCTGGAGGAGGAAACCGGCCTGCGCCGGGAGCACGTGGAGGTGCTGGCGGAAACACCGGGCTGGCTGCGTTATCGCTTGCCGCGACGCTATCAACGTCCGGCCCAGCGGCCGCTGTGCATTGGCCAGAAGCAGGTCTGGTTCTTGTTGCGGCTCGTCGCCGACGAGACCCACGTCAGTCTGGAGCAGGGCGATCACCCGGAGTTCGATCGCTGGCAATGGGTCGATTTCTGGTACCCGCTGGAGCACGTGGTCGAATTCAAGCGCGAGGTCTACATCAGGGCGCTGCGCCATGTCGCACCGCATGCCCAGGCGGTGGCGGTGGCGGCGACGATCCTCGGTGCAAGCGCTGCCGCCAGCGTTGCTCTGTGCCAGCCAGAGCGGGGTCGGCGGGAACGCGCGCGCGTGCGGTCACGCGATCCACGCGCGATCAATCCTTGAGTGGTTTCACAGGGCGGACCCAGGTTTCGATCGTGACCTGGCGCGTGCGCGACAGGGTCAGTCGGCCGGCGGGTGCGGGCCGGGTGAGGACCGTGCCCGCGCCGAGCGTCGCGCCGGCTCCGACGTCCACCGGCGCCACCAGGGCACTGTTGGAGCCGATGAAGACATCGTCGCCGATCGTCGTGGTGGACTTGTTCACGCCATCGTAATTGCAGGTGATCGTGCCCGCGCCGATGTTCACCCGGGCACCGATCACCGCATCACCGACATAGCTCAGGTGGTTGGCCTTGCTGGCCTCACCGAGGGAGCTTTTCTTGATTTCGACGAAGTTGCCGACGTGGACCCGATCCGCCAGCACGGTGCCGGGACGCAGGCGCGCATGGGGACCGATCTGGCAGGCGACGCCGCTGCGCGCACCATCGAGATCGCAGTGCGCCAGCACCTGCGTGCCCGCGCCCAGTTCGACATCGCGCAGGCGGCTGTAAGGGCCGATGCGCACGCCCTCGCCAAGCACCACGCGGCCTTCGAGGATCACCCCGACATCCAGTGTCACGTCACGTCCGACGCTGACCTCGCCACGCACGTCGATGCGCTCGGGATCGGCAATCCGCGCGCCGGCCAGGCACAGTGCTTCGGCCGCGCGTCGCTGGAAGGCACGCTCCAGCCGCGCCAGTTGCCAGAGGTCGTTCGCGCCTTCGACCTCGATCGGGTCGGCGCAGTCGACGATGTGAGCCGCAGCAGCGTCGCTGGCGGCCAGTGCGAACACGCCGGTCAGGTAGTACTCGTGCTGGGCATTGTCGCAGCCGATACGGCCAAGCCAGTCGCGCAGCCGGCCGGCATCGGCAGCAAGAAAACCGGTGTTGACGCAACGGATCGCGCGGTGCGCGGCATCGGCGTCACGCTCCTCGACCACGCCGGCGGCGCGGCCCGTGGCGTCGCGCAGGATTCGGCCGTAGCCGGTCGGGTTTGCCGGTTCGGTCGCCAGCAGGGCCAGCGGGCCGGGCGCGCCAAGCAGGGCTTGCAAAGTGGCGGTGCGGATCAGCGGCACATCGCCATACAGCACCAGCACCCGCGCGGCATCGGGAATTCCCGGCAGCGCCTGCTGCACGGCGTGACCAGTGCCGAGGCGTTGGGCCTGTTCCACCCAGGTCAGATCCTCCGTCCCGGCGAAGGCCTCGCACACCGTCTCCGCGCCATGGCCGACGACCACGTGCAGGCGCGCCGGTCGCAGCGCCCGTGCCGCATCCAGGACGTGTCCGAGCATCGGCTTGCCGGCGATCGGCTGCAGCACCTTGGGCAGGGCCGAGCGCATGCGCTTGCCCTCGCCGGCAGCAAGGACGATGACGTGGAGAGGCAGATCCGACATGGTGGCTCCAGAAACCGGCTGGTGGGGGTTCGATGTTCCGCGGCCTATTCTGCCTGCGCGCTCGCGTCCGTTGCGCGGGTGTGATTCGGGACCGGACTCAGCCGCGCACGACCTCGCCGCTGCGCGCATCGCGAATGATCGAGGGGCCATCGCGCCCGCCGGTCTCGCCCGCGACCCAGCCATCCAGGTGGGCCAGCAGGTCGGCGGGCAGGTCGGCCAGATGGCGTGCCGCCGCTTCGCCGCTGCGGTTGGCGCTGGTCGAAACCACCAGTCCGCCGAAAGCGAGACACAGGGCTGCGGCGACCGGATGGGCGACGATGCGCACCGCAAGGGTGTCGTGGGCGCCGCGCAGCCATTCCGGAACCTCGGCGCGACAGGGCAGCAGCCAGGTGTTCGGCCCCGGCCAGCTCGCCAGTACCTCGGCGCGTCGCACTGCCGGCAGTTGTTCCCAATCGAGCCAGGGCAAAGCCTGTGAGGGTTCCGCGCCGATCACGATCAGGCCCTTGGCGCCCGGACGTTGCTTGATCGCCAGCAGGCGTCGCACGGCGTCCTCGCGGAACGGGTCGCAGCCCAAACCCCAGACGCCCTCGGTCGGGTAGGCGATCACGCCACCCGTCTGCAGCACCGCGGCGGCTTCAGTGGGTGACAAGGGCACGGCGGCCATTCGGGTTCCTTGACAGGGTCGGAGCGGGATTTTCACCCTGGAACCTTTCCCCCACAAGCGAATGAGCCGCCGGCGCGGACGCTCGCACCGTCCGGGGCTGGTAAACTGACAGGCTTGCCGAGGAAACCCCGATGTCATTCAAAGATCATCTCCGAGAGCTGGTGCACCAGGCCCTGCTCGATCTCAAGCGCAGCGGCACGATGACCGCCGGAGAGGAGCCCGCCTTCGCGATCGAGCGCAGCAAGAGCGCCGAGCATGGCGATTACGCGACCAATGTCGCGATGCTGCTGGCCAAGCCGTTGCGGCGCAATCCACGCGAGCTGGCGCAGGAGATCGCCGCACGCATGCCGAAGTCGCAGAACATCGAGCGGGTCGAGATCGCCGGCCCGGGCTTCATCAACTTCCACCTCAACCAGACCTGTCGCCAGAGCGTGATCCGGCGCGTGTTCGAGCAGGCCGAGCATTTCGGCTGGCAGCCCGAGGGCTCGCGCGAGGCAATCACGATCGAATTCGTCTCGGCCAACCCGAACGGCCCCTTGCACGTCGGCCACGGGCGCGGCGCGGCCTATGGCGCCAGCCTTGCGAGCATCAAGGAAGCCGCCGGCCACACGGTGCAGCGCGAGTACTACGTCAACGACGCCGGCCGACAGATGGACATCCTCGCCGTCAGCGTCTGGCTGCGTTATCTGGAACTGGGTGGAGTGCAGGTGCGCTTCCCCGACAACGGCTACAAGGGCGACTACGTCACCACCATCGCCCGCGGTCTGCGGGCGCGCGAGGGCGATCGCCTGATGCGCAAGGAAATCGAGATCGAGGCCGACCTGCCGCTGGACGAAAGCCAGGGCACGGCAGCGGCTCCGGGCGACAAGGAAAAGCACGTCGATGCACTGATCGAGCGTGCCCGCGACCTGCTCGGTGGCGACGACTACCGCCTGGTCTTCGACGCCGGCCTGAGCTGGTGCCTGGCCGACATCCGCGACGACCTCGCGCAGTTCCGCGTCCACCACGACACCTTCTTCTCCGAACGCTCGCTGATGACCGAGGGCTACGTCGAGCGTGCCATCGCGATCCTGCGCGACAAGGATCACCTGTACGAGCAGGGCGGTGCGCTCTGGTTCCGCGCCACCCACTTCGGTGACGACAAGGATCGGGTGGTGGTGCGCGAGAACGGCGTGAGTACCTACTTCGCCTCCGATCTCGGTTATCTGTTGAGCAAGTTCGAGCGCGGCTTCGAGCGCGCGCTCTACATCTTCGGTGCCGATCACCATGGCTACATCGCCCGCCTCAAGGCGGCCGCGAAGGGTCTGGGCCTTGATCCCGAGGCGATCGACATCCGCCTGGTGCAATTCGCGATCCTGTATCGCGACGGCGATCGGGTGCAGATGTCGACCCGTGCCGGCAGCTTCGTCACCCTGCGCGAGCTGCGCGAGGAAGTCGGCAACGATGCGGCGCGCTACTTCTACGTGATGCGCGGCAACGACCAGCACCTCGACTTCGATCTCGATCTTGCCAAGAAGCAATCCAACGACAATCCGGTCTACTACATCCAGTACGCCCACGCCCGGGTCTGCGCGATCCTGCGGCAACTGGCGGAAAAGAAGCTGCCCTGCGTGCGCAGTGCACTCGAAGCCGCGCGCGTGCGTCTGGTCGAGCCGCAGGAGCAGGTCCTGCTGATGGAGTTGTTCCGCTTCCCCGAGGTGATCGAGGCCGCGGCCGAAAACGACGCCCCGCAACTGGTTGCCAACTGGCTGCGCGAGCTGGCCGGCGAATTCCACAGCTACTACAACGCCACCTCGATCCTCGTGTCCGAGGAAGAACTGCGCAACGCCCGCGTCGGCTTGTGCCTCGCGGTCCGGCAAGCGCTTGCCAATGGCCTCGGCCTGCTCGGCGTTTCCGCCCCGGAGACGATGTGATGGCAAAGCGACGCAAGGCCCAGGCGCGACGCGGCAGCGAACGTCGCATTCCGCTGTGGATGTGGTTGCTGGGCGGGATGCTGCTCGGGTTGGCCTTGGCGGCGGCACTGCTGATCTGGAACCGTGACGGCACGATGGCGCTGTTTCCGATTGCCAACCCAGGCGCGACCGCGCCGCGCGAGAGCGAACCGGCGATCGCGCCGGCCGCCAAGCCCGAAACCCGGCCACGGCCACGCTACGATTTCTACACCCTGCTGCGCGAGCGCGAAACCCGGGTCTCCGACAAGGAACTGGCCGACAAGGTGCGGGCCGAGGCGAGCCAGCAAGCGACGCCGGCCGCGCCTGCCGCAGCGACGCCGCCGCGCGAGCGTTACCTGCTCCAGGCCGGTGCCTTCCGCACCCAGCGCGACGCCGATGCGATCAAGGCACGCATCGCCATGGGCAGTGGCCTGACGGCGCGGGTCGAAGCAGCCGACGTCAACGGCCAGCCGGTCTACCGCGTGCGTCTCGGACCGTATGCCACGGCGCGCGAACTCGAGGATGCCAAGCGTCGCCTGGCGGAAAGCGGCATGCCCGACACCTTGGCGGTGCGCGAATCGCTGGACTGAGGGCGAGTGTGTCGGCCCGCGTCCTGAAGCACGGCGACGGTACCAGGCGGCGCAGCTTCAGCAGGGGTCCACGGCCAGCTTGAGCGTGATCAAGGCCGAGGTGTCGGCATCGCCATGCCCTTCACGCACCAGCACCGCATAGTCGGCCTCGGCCTGCGCCAGGGCCGGATGCGCGATGCCCACGGCTTGCGCCGTGGCGCGGGCGATGTGCAGGTCCTTGAGCATGTGTGCGCACTTGAAGCCGGGCACGAATTCGCCGCGCAGCATCGTCGCACCACGCTTGTCGAGGAACCAGTTGGCGGCGGCACCCGAACCCAGCGTCGGCAGCAGGGTCGCGGCATCGAGACCGAGTTTTTCCGCCAGCGCCAGCGCCTCGCACACGGCCTCGTTGATGCCCGCCACCATCACCTGGTTGACCGCCTTGGTCGCCTGTCCGGAGCCGGTCGGCCCCATCAGCGAAACCCGTGCGCCATAGCACTCCAGCGCCGGGCGCACCTGCTCCAATGTCGCAGCGTCACCCCCGCACATCACCGACAGACGGCCATTGCGCGCGCCCTCGACGCCGCCGGAAACCGGTGCGTCGATGAAGCCGATGCCATGAACGGCCAGGATACGCGCGGCCTCGATTGCGGTGTCGCGTGCCACCGTCGAGTGGTCCACGACCACGGCCCCGGTGCGCAGCACGGTGGCCAACGCGGCGACGTGTTGCAGCACGTCGGCATCGGCCGGGACGCAGAGCATGACCGCATCGCAGGCCTGGAAATCGGTCGCTGCGTGCGCCGCCTTCACGCCTGCTTGCGTCGCCAGTGCTTCGGCCTTCGCCACGCTGCGGTTTCCGACCACGGTCAGCAATCCTTTCGCCGCCAGATGTCCCGCCATCGGCGCACCCATGGCGCCCAGTCCGATGAATCCCGTTTGCATGTGTGTTCCCGCTTGGATGGAGAGAAGGTGGATGGATCAGCGTGATGCGGTGCTCGGGCCGCCATGCCGCAAGCCGTGGCGCAGCAACAGCCGATGAAGACGAACAGCACCGTGGCGCCGAGCGCGAGCGACCCGTGGATGCCGATGTGCGCCCCGACCAGGTCGTGCACCGCCAGCAGCACGCCGGATCGGCGCCGAGAGCAGGAAACAGGCACGCAAGCCCCGCTGGTGCAGGGCGGCAAAGGCGAGCGGGCGTGGCGCGGTGGACGATGTGGTGACCAAGACGGACGGACGAAGGTGAAAGGACGGAAGTTTACTGCTTGCGTAACGGTCGGCGTGCCGTATCCACCCATGACATTGACCCGGCGTGCCAGGATCAGAGCACGTCGAGACCCCGTCATTGTGAGCGCAGCAAAGCAGTCTCGCGGCTTGAGTTTGACGTGACGGCTGCTTTTCTCCGCACAATGACGACGGATTCAGGCCTTCCTGAAGGACATGTGCGCCGTCTTGCGTAACAGGGACGAGAAAACCAGCACCCGTGTCGATGAGGAGAGTGTCCATGCAGCGCGTTCGTTTCCCGTGGCGGTCGTTGCCGGTTGTGCTTGCCGCGATCCTGTCTGCCGGCGCCAGCCACGCCACCGTCACCATCGCGGTCGATGTCGGTGCCGATGTGCGCCCGCTCAGCCCCTTGATTTTCGGGGCCAACTACGGCGACGCCGCACGCAATGCCGTGATCGGCTATCCATTGCGGCGCTGGGGTGGCAATTCGACCACGCGCTACAACTGGCAGGTCGACGTCCACAACACCGCCGACGACTGGTATTACGAGAACATCCCCGGCGCCACCGATCGCAGCCATGTGCCGCCGCAGGGCAATGCCGCCGATGCCTTCATCACTGCCGTGCGCGCCTACGGCGGCGACGCGCTGATCACGATCCCGACCATCGGCTGGACCCCGCGCGCGAACAGTCCGCTCACCCATCCCTACGCCGCCGGCTTCTCGATCGCCAAGTATGGCGCCCAGACCGGTTCCGACCCGTGGGATCCCGATGCCGGCAACGGCTGGTGGGGCAACGGCAATCCCGTCACCGGCAATGATCCGGCCGATACCTCCACCGCGGTTGGTCCCGATTTCTGGCAGGGCTGGATCGCGCATTTGCAGACGCGCTTCGGCAGTGCCGCCAGCGGCGGCGTGCGCTTCTATGCGCTCGACAACGAAGTGATGCTGTGGAACTCGACCCACCGCGACCTGCATCCGAACCCGACCACCTATGACGAAACCTGGGGCAAGGCACTCGCCTACGGCACCGCGATCAAGCAGCAGGATCCGGCGGCGAAAGTACTCGGTCCGGTGACCTGGGGCTATTGCGACCTCTTTGGCTCGGCCGCCGACAACTGCATGGACGGGAGCGATCGCGCCGCGCATGGCGGCCTGGCCTTCGTTGCCTGGTACCTGCAGCAGGTCTGCGCCCATCCGCTGCCCGGTGGCGCGCGCGTGGTCGACTACCTCGACCTGCACTATTACCCGCAGGGCCAGTCGGTATCGATGAGTGACGATGATTCGACCGCGATCGCGGCGCGGCGGCTGCGCGCACTCAAGGAGCTGTACGACCCGAACTGGGTTTCAGAATCCTGGATCGCCGATCTGGGCGACTGGGACGACAACCACTATGACAAGCCCAACCTGATCCCGCGTGCGCGCGCCTGGATCGATCAGTACTGCCCCGGCACGAAATTGGCGATCACCGAATACCGCTGGGGCAACGACGGCACCGCGAGCGGTGCGGTGGCGCAGGCCGAATTGTTCGGCATCTTCGCGCGTGAAGGCGTGGACATGGCGACGCGCTGGCTCGCACCGGCGGCCAATACCCGGGTCGAACGCGCCTTCCAGTTGTTCCTCGACTATGACGGCGCGGGTGCGAGGGTGCAGGGTGACAGCGTGCGCGCCAGCAGCAGCCATGCCGACCAGGTCGGCGCCTATGCGTTCCACGTGCCCGGTCGCACCATGGTCTTGCTTACCAACAAGACCGAGACGGCGCAGGATGCGAACCTCGGCTTTGCCACGGCACCGGGCAGCAATTGGGCGCTGTACGGCTTCGACCGCGATACCCAGGTGCACCTGATTTCCAGCGGCAGCCTGGCCGGCACGGCCCTTTCCATCAACGGCCTGGCGCCGATGTCGGCCAGCCTGCTGGTGCTGCACGAGGGCGGTGGAGATGGCGAGGCGTTGTTTCGTGATGGCTTCGAGTGATTTGCCGGTGCCGGGCACGCGGGTGCGGATTCAGGCCCGCCGCCGCGCGCTGGCGTAAAATGGGCGGCCCGGCACCGACTGGTGCCGGATGTTCCTTCCACCCATTTCAGGAGTGTCAGCCATCATGGCAATCAAGGTCGCGATCAATGGTTATGGCCGCATCGGCCGCAATATCCTGCGGGCACTGTATGAAGCCAACCGCAGCCACGAGATCCAGGTGGTCGCGATCAACGACCTCGGTGACGCCAACACCAATGCCCACCTGACTCGGCGCGATACCGCGCACGGCCGCTTTCCGTTCGAGGTGAAGGTGGATGGTGGTGACATGGTCGTTGCCGGTGACCGCATCAAGGTCTGCGCCGAGCGCGACCCGTCGAAGCTGCCGTGGGGCGAGCTGGGTGTCGACGTGGTGCTCGAGTGCACCGGCCTGTTCGCGAGCAAGGCCAAGGCCTCGGCCCACCTCGCCGCTGGCGCGAAGAAGGTCATCATCTCGGCGCCGGGCGGCAGCGACGTTGATGCCACCGTCGTGTACGGGGTCAACCACGGCGTGCTCAAGGCCTCCGACACGGTGATCTCGAACGCCTCCTGCACCACCAATTGCCTGGCACCGCTGGCCAAGGTGCTGAACGAGGCGATCGGGATCGAGCACGGCCTGATGACCACGATCCACGCCTACACCAATGATCAGGTGCTGACCGACGTCTACCACTCGGACCTGCGCCGTGCGCGCTCGGCCACGATGAGTCAGATCCCGACCAAGACCGGTGCCGCCGCCGCGGTCGGCCTGGTCCTGCCCGAACTCAATGGCAAGCTCGACGGCTTTGCCATGCGCGTGCCGACCATCAACGTCTCGGTCGTCGATCTCACCTTCACCGCCAGGCGCACCACCAGCAAGGATGAGGTCAACGCCGCGATCAAGGCGGCGAGCGAAGGCGCGCTCAAGGGCATTCTCGGCTACAACGACGAGCCGCTGGTGTCGATCGATTTCAACCACGATCCACGCAGCTCGATCTTCGATGCCACCCAGACCCGCGTGATGGGCGACAACCTGGTCAAGGTGCTGTCCTGGTACGACAACGAGTGGGGTTTCTCCAATCGCATGCTCGACACCACCCTGGCGCTGATGGCGGCGAAGTAGGACGACCACGGCGGAAGCCTCTTTTCCCGGCACGGAACCATTCGGATCCGTTCGGAAGAAGGCCGGAAAACCCGCGCAGCATCGTGCTTCCGCCCGTTCTTCCTGCGATGCCCGCCTTGCCTGGACTGCCACACGTTCACGCTGGCGCGGTGCGGCACGCCTGCTCCTGACCCTGTTGGCCGCGATCGGGTTCGTGGCCGCGACCTGATCGGCGTGCGGGGAGCCGTCGCCATCCTCGGCGGCGAACCCGATTACCATGGCGGGCACCTTTCCGCAGGTGCCACGCCATGTCCGGACGCACTTGGGTGGCTGCTGCCATCCGCACGATCGAAGCCGATTTCAACCGTTCCGCCGATACCCACCTGATTCCGCTCGCGCTGCCGGCATTTCCCGGCATCGAGTTGTATTTCAAGGACGAGTCCAGCCACCCGACCGGCAGCCTCAAACACCGTCTGGCGCGCTCGTTGTTCCTGTATGCGCTGGCCAATGGCTGGTTGCGCGAGGGCGCGCCGGTGATCGAGGCGTCGAGTGGCTCGACCGCGGTCTCGGAAGCCTATTTCGCGCACCTGCTCGACCTGCCCTTCATCGCGGTGATTCCGGCCTGCACCTCGCCCGAGAAGATCGCCGCGATCGAATTCCACGGCGGACGCTGTCATGTGGTCGAGGATCCGGCACGGATCAATGCCGAGTCGGCGCGCCTGGCGCGTGAGGTCGGTGGACATTTCATGGATCAGTTCACCTATGCCGAACGCGCCACCGACTGGCGCGCCAACAACAACATCGCCGAATCGATCTTCAAGCAGATGGCGGAAGAGCCGCATCCGGTGCCCGAATGGATCGTTTGCAGCCCCGGTACCGGCGGCACCAGCGCCACGCTCGGGCGTTACGTGCGCTATCGCCGGCATTGCAGCCGCATCCTCTGTGCCGATCCCGAGCACTCGGTGTTCTTCGCGTACTACCGCAGCGCACTCGCCGGCACGGCCGATGCCTGCCTGACCCATCCCTGCGGTTCGCGCATCGAAGGCATCGGTCGGCCGCGGGTGGAGGCGAGCTTCATTCCGCAGTGTGTCGATGCCATGGCGAAGATTCCCGATGCCGCGGCATTGGCCGCGATGCGCTACCTGAGCCGACGCCTCGGGCGCCGCGTCGGCGGCTCCACCGGGACCAATTTCGTTGGCGTGCTGCTTGCGGCACAGGCGATGCGCGAACACGGTCGCAAGGGTTCCATCGTCACGATCCTGTGCGACAGCGGCGAGCGCTATGCGCACAGCTACTACAGTCCGGACTGGTATGTCAGCCACGGCTTCGACATGCAGGCCGACGATGCCGGTCTGGCCGAGGTGATCGAAGGGCGCGCGCGGCTCGAACTGCCGCTGGCCATGCTCGATGATGGATTCGGTGCGCGCGATTGAATCGAACATCGCGAGCGGTGCCGCTGGCATACTGGCGCGCCCTGCAGCCACCGACGCCGCCGTGATCGACGCCCAGCACTTCCAGTCCCTGGCCAAAGCCGGCCACACCCGCATCCCGGTGGTGCGCGAGGTGCTGTCGGATCTGGATACGCCGCTGTCGGTGTACCTGAAACTGGCGGATGGGCCTTACACCTATCTGTTCGAATCGGTCGAAGGTGGTGAGCGCTTCGGGCGCTACTCCATCATCGGGCTGCCGGCGCGCACGGTGTACGCGGTACGCGGGCACACGCTGGAAACGCTGGAACACGGCGAGGTGGTGAAGCGTGAAGAAGTGGCCGATCCCCTGCGCGCAATCGAGACCCTGCGCACCAGCCATTCGGTGCCGGCGATCGAGGGCCTGCCGGGTTTCACCGGCGGGCTGGTGGGCTGGTTCGGCTTCGAGTGCGTGGAATTCATGGAGCCGCGCCTGGGCGCCAGCAACAAACCCGACGAACTGGGCACGCCCGACATCTTGCTGATGCTGTCGGAAGAGGTGGCCGTATTCGACAGCCTCAAGGGCCGGCTCTACCTCATCGTGCACGCCGACCCATCCCAGCCGCAGGCCTGGGTGCGGGCCAACCGGCGTCTGGACGCGCTCGAACATCGCCTGCGCCACAGCGGTGCGCCGTATCCGGAAACCCTGCATGGCAACCTGCTGGACGAATCCGATTTCGTCAGTGGCTTCACCCGCGAGGGTTTTCTCGATGCAGTGCGCCGCACCAAGGATTACATCCGCGCCGGTGATGCTTTCCAAGTGGTATTGAGCCAGCGCCTGTCGATTCCCTTCCATGCCCGGCCCGTTGATGTCTATCGCGCACTGCGGGCAATGAACCCATCGCCCTACATGTATTTTCTCGATACCGGCAGCACCCAGGTAGTTGGCTCCTCACCGGAAATCCTGGTACGCCTGCAGGCCGGCAAGGTCACCATGCGCCCGATTGCCGGCACCCGCCCGCGTGGCCGGACAGCGGAAGAAGACCGCGCTCTGGAAGTGGAACTGCTGGCCGATCCCAAGGAGCGTGCCGAGCACTTGATGCTGATTGATCTGGGCCGCAACGACACCGGTCGAATCTCGAAACCCGGCACGGTGGAAGTGGGCGAGCGCTTCGTGGTGGAGCGCTACAGCCACGTGATGCACATCGTCAGCGAAGTCACCGGCGAACTGCGCGATGGCCTGAGCTATCTCGATGTGCTGCGCGCGACTTTTCCGGCGGGTACGGTTTCGGGCGCGCCCAAGGTGCGGGCACTGGAGATCATCCGCGATCTGGAACCGATCAAGCGCAACATCTATTCCGGTGCGGTTGGTTACATCGGCTGGCACGGCGATGCCGATACCGCCATCGCGATCCGCACCGCGGTGATCCAGGATGGCCGCCTGCATGTGCAGGCCGGGGCCGGCATCGTGTTCGACTCCGATCCGGACAAGGAATGGGAAGAAACCATGAACAAGGGCCGCGCCCTGTTCCGGGCCGTGGCGCAGGCGGCCAGCGGCTTGTGAGGCGTGCCGGTGCGGGCCTTGCAGCCGCGATGGCACGCGATTGGTCGGCATTTTTGGATGGGTTATAGTCACCCGTGATGGGGGCAGGGACCGGATCGCGATCCACGCGACGATCCGGACCGTGGCAAGGGTTGGTTCGTGCTTGCCGAGAGTCCTGTCCAGCAACCTGTCAGGCGTTGTCGGCGTGCGCCATTCCCATGCCGGAACCAACAAGGAAACACCACATGCGTACACTCATCGTCCTGGGATTGGCGACCATGTTCGCCGGGTTTGCCGGCAATGCGCTGGCGGTGGATGTCATCGACGCTCACGATCCGGCGGTGATTCTCGACATTGCCAAGGGCTATGGCAGTGCCGAGATGGGCAAGGACAGCGGTGGCGACCCGATGATCACCGGACGTCTGGATGGCAACAAGTACGGCGTGCTGTTCTATGGCTGCAAGAGCGGGAAGAACTGCAACGACATCCAGTTCTATGCCGCCTGGGGCGGGGCCAAGACCACGATGGATGCGCTCAACTCCTGGAATCGCGACAACCGCTTCGCCAAGGCCTATCTCGACAAGGACGGCGATCCGGCGCTGGAGATGGACGTGAACCTGGACCACGGCGTGACCCGCGCCAACCTCGACGACACCTTCAACTGGTGGTCGATGGCGTTGAAGGCGTTCAAGCAGAAGGTTCTCGAATAAGCGCGTCCGGCTGCCGGCTGCTGCCTGATCCGCGATCAGGCAGCAGTGCGCGGGCCTCGAACAGGCGTTCAGCGCAGAAAGAATTTCAGCAGACGATCGGCGAGCTTGCCGTAGGGCGGGCGCAACAGCTTGCCGGCATTGAACCAACCCTGCACCATCACCCCGCGCGCATGGCTCATCGCGCGAAATCCTTCGATGCCGTGATAAGCGCCCATGCCGCTGGGACCGACGCCGCCGAAGGGCAGGTCGTCCTGGGCGTAGTGCAGGAGCGTGTTGTTGATCGTGACATTGCCCGAGGTGGTGCGCGCCAGCACCGCCTCGCGCTCGGCACCGGTCGGGCCGAAGTAGTACAGCGCCAGAGGCCGCGGACCGGCATTGATCCGGGCGATCGCCGCGTCGATGTGGTCGAAGGTCGCAATCGGCAGCAGTGGGCCGAAGATTTCCTCCTGCATCACCCGCATCGAGTCGCGCGTGTCGAGGATCAGGGTCGGCGGGATCACCCGATCGCGCCCGGCATCCGGCTGTGTCGCCGCGCCGGCCTCGATGATGCGCGCACCTTTCTCACGCGCATCGTGGACCAGACCCAGCAGGCGCTCGTGGTGGCGTTCGTTGATGATCGATGAGTAGTCGGCGCTGCCCGGTCCGGCCGGATACATCCGGCGCACCGCAGCGTCGAAGGCACGCACGAAGGCCTCGACATCCTCGGGATGGAGCAGGGCGTAATCGGGTGCGATGCAGGTCTGGCCGGCGTTGGCGAGCTTGCCCCAGGCGATCGCGTCGGCGGCCGTCTCGGCATGGCCGCGGGCCACGATCACCGGCGACTTGCCACCCAGTTCCAGCGTCACCGGCACCAGGTTGTCGGCCGCCGCGCGCATCACCTTGCGGCCGATTTCGGTGCCGCCGGTGAACAGCAGATGATCGAAGGGCAAGGCGGCGAACGCCGCGCCGACCGCGGCATCGCCCAACACCACGTGCACCTGTTCGGACGGAAACAGTGTCGAGAGCAGACGATCGAGCAGGGCGCTGGTGGCCGGCGTCGCCTCGGACGGCTTGATCATCGCGCGGTTGCCGGCAGCGAGCGCGGTCGCCAACGGCATCAGCGCGAGCGACAGCGGGTAGTTCCACGGCGACATGATGCCGATCACGCCCAGTGGCTGGTACTGGACATAGGCGCGCGCCGGCTGGAAGTGCAGCCCGACATGGCGGCGCTGCGGCTTCATCCAGCGCCGCAGGTGTCGGCGCAGGTAGCGAATGCCCTCGACCACGGTCATCAATTCGAACATCGCGGTTTCGTGCGTCGAACGATGGCCGAAATCGGCCTTGAGCGCGTCCTCGATCGGCTCGCGCTGTTCGATCAGAGCCAGGCGCAGACGATCGAGGTCGGCGCGTCGTCGCGCCAGCGATGGCGGACCCTCGCGCAGGAAGACTTCGCGCTGGCGCGCGAGCATGGCCGCGGGATTCGGGGTTCTGACGGGCACGTCCATCCTCGTTCCTCCGGCGCGTGTGATGCGCCAAACGCCAATCCTGGAGCCATGATGCCACCGCGGGTTGGGCGAGTTGCTCTAGAGCACGCGGCGTGCGCTTGCGGCAAAATGGTGCTTTCCCGTCGAGGACGCACCATGGACCTGGCCGAGCTGTACGCCGAACACCTTGCGACCGTGTTGCGGTGGATCGAGACCGCACTGGCACGCAGTGGCCACGACCACCTGCTGCTGCCCTCGGGCGTGCTCAAGTACCAGTTCCTCGATGACCGCGACTATCCGTTCGCGGTCAACCCGCACTTTCTCCACCTCGTGCCGCTGCCGCGCCACACCGATGGCTGGATCGTGGTCACGCCCGGGCGCAGGCCGGTGCTGGTCTACCACCAGCCGGCGGACTACTGGCACCTGCCGCCGACCGCGCCGGAAGGCTTCTGGACCGCGCATTTCGACATTCGCGTGATCCGCACCCCGCAGGAAGCGCTGGCACACCTGCCGCGGACGGGGCATTGCGCCATCGTCGGCGAGGCCGACGCTGCGCTCGGTGAGCACGTGCCGAACAACCCGCCGGCGCTCATCGACTACCTGCACTGGCAGCGCGGCTGCAAGACCGCCTATGAACTGGAATGCCTGCGCCGCGCCTCGCGCACGGCGGCGCGCGGGCACGTTGCCGCGCTCGCCGCGTTTCGCGCCGGCGCCTCGGAATACGCGATCAATCGCGCCTACCTCGGAGCCTCGGGCCAGGACGATGTCAGCGTGCCCTACGGCAACATCGTGGCGCTGAACGAACATGCCGCGGTGCTTCACTACCAGTACCAGGAGCAGGTTGCACCGGCCCAGTCGCGCGCCTTCCTGATCGATGCGGGGGCGCGTTGCAACGGTTACTCCAGCGACATCACGCGCAGCTACGGTGACGGCGACGAGCGTTTCCAGGCGCTGATCGACGGAGTCGAGGCGGCCCAGCTCGCGCTCGTGGATGCGGTGCGCAACGGGATCGATTACCGCGACATCCATCTCGATGCCCACCTGCGTCTGGGCGCGGTGCTGCGGAACCTTGGCGTGCTGCGCATGAGCCCCGAGGCGCAATGCGAGACCGGCGTCAGCTCGGTATTCTTCCCGCACGGCATCGGCCACCTCCTCGGCCTGCAGGTGCACGATGTCGCCGGCCTGGCCGAGTCCGATGCCGGCGGCACGCGGCCGCGACCCGAGGGCCATCCCTATCTGCGCCTGACCCGCACGCTCGAACCGGGCATGGTGGTGACGATCGAGCCGGGCCTGTATTTCATCCCGATGCTGCTCGACGGCCTGCGCCAGGGACCGCACGCCGGTGTGGTCGACTGGGATCTGGTCGCCCACCTGTCGCGTTACGGTGGCGTGCGGATCGAGGATGATGTCGTCTGCCGGGCCGAGGGTGCGCCCGAGAATCTCACCCGCGACGCCTTCGCGGCCATCTGAGCCATCACCCACGCCCGGAGTTTCCGCCATGCTCGATGCCGTCATCGCCCCTTCCATTCTTTCGGCCGACTTTGCCCGCCTCGGTGCCGAAGTCGATGCGGTCCTGGCCGCCGGCGCCGACTGGATTCACTTCGACGTGATGGACAACCATTACGTCCCCAACCTCACGATCGGACCGATGGTCTGCGCCGCGTTGCGCAAGCATGGCGTCAAGGCGCCAATCGATGTCCACCTGATGGTGCAGCCGGTCGATGCACTGGTGCCCGACTTCGCCGCTGCCGGTGCCAGTCTGATCAGCTTCCACCCCGAAGCCAGCCGTCACGTGCACCGCACCATCCAGTTGATCCGCAGCCATGGCTGCCAGGCCGGCGTCGTGCTCAATCCGGCGACGCCGCTGGACGTGCTGGACTGGGTGCTGGAGGAGATCGATCTGGTGCTGGTGATGTCGGTCAATCCCGGTTTCGGTGGCCAGGCCTTCATCCCCTCCGCGCTGGAGAAGCTGCGTCGGGTACGCGAACGCATCGACCGCAGCGGACGCGCGGTGCGGCTGGAAGTGGATGGCGGCATCAAGGTCGAGAACATCGGCGCGGCGACCGCGGCCGGTGCCGACACCTTCGTCGCCGGCTCGGCAATCTTCGGCGCTCCCGATTATCCCGCGACGATCGCCGCGATGCGGGAGGAAGTGGAACGGGCGCGCAACCGCGCCCAGGGCTATTTCACCTGATGGATGCCGACAGCATGAACGTGGCGTCTTTCACCACTGCCGATCTCTGCGATGCCCATGCCGAGGCCGTCCGCGTGCTCGGCCTGCCCTGGCTCGATCTCGGCGGACGCAAGACCTTTCACGGACGGATCAGCACGATCAAGGCCTTCGAGGACAACTCGCGGGTGCGCGAGGCGGTAGCCGAGCCGGGCCGGGGTCGGGTCCTGCTGGTCGATGGCGGCGGCTCGCTGGCGCGCGCCATGCTCGGCGACCTGCTTGCCGCCAAGGCGGTGGAAAACGGCTGGGAGGGCATCGTCATCGTCGGGGCAATCCGCGACAGCACGGTGATCGCGGGACTCGACCTCGGGGTCAAGGCTCTGGGTCGCTGCCCGCGCAAGACCGACAAGCTCGGCATCGGCCAGCACGATGTTGCCGTCGAGATTGCCGGTTGCACGGTGCGCCCCGGCCAGTGGCTGTATGCCGATGCCGATGGCGTGATCGTCAGCGACGCGCCGCTGGAGCAACTCTCGTGATGGCATCCCTGCTGCTGTTCGCCGCACTTGCCGGGGCGACGCCGGACACACCCGCGGCAGCGCTGCCGGCACCGGCGAAGCTCGCCCTGTGCGAGGCCTGTCACGGCATCGACGGGCGCAGTCGAACGCCGGCGGCGCCGCACATCGGCGGTCAGAACGAGGCCTACCTGATCTGGGCGCTCAACCAGTACCGCGAGGGCCGGCGCGAGGGCGATGTGATGAATGCGGTGATCGGGGTGCTCAGCCGTTCCGACATCGAGGAGCTGGCGCACTGGTACGCGCGCCAGCGCTGGCCGGCAAGCGCCGGTGACTGAGGGCCAGTGAACATGCCGGGCACGCGCTACTACGGCAAGATCCTCGGCGCCCTGCTCGGCTTCGCCCTGCTGCGCCATCCGCTCGGGCTGCTGCTGGGCGCGGTGCTCGGGCATGCGCTGGATTCGGGCTGGCTGCGGCGTTCGCGCTCGAGACCAGGTGCGCCGGCGGAAGATTCGCTCGATGCGGCCTATGCCCTGTTCGAACTGCCGCCGCAGGCCACCGAGGCCGAGCTGGACCGTGCCTATCGGCGCCTGATGGCCAAATACCACCCCGACCGCGTTGCCGGCGCCGCCGACGAAATCCGGGCGCTGGCCGAGGAGCGCGCGCGCGCGATCAACGCCGCCTACGACCGCATCCGCGACGCCCGCCGCGGGCGTACGCGTTGAAACCCTGCGTCGCCCACTCGGCGGACGCGCCGGCACACTCGCTGCTGAAAGCGCTTGCACCTGCATGGTCGGCGCGGGCCACGCCCTTCCTGCTTGGCATCAGTGGTCTGCAGGGCAGTGGCAAGAGCACGCTGGCCCAGGCTCTGGTCGCGGCAGCCGGTACCGGCGTGGCGGTTGCCTTGTCGCTCGACGATGTCTATCTCGGCCGTGCCGCACGGCGCGAGCTGGCCGCAGGCGTGCATCCGCTGTTCGTCACACGCGGGGTGCCCGGCACGCATGACCTCGATCAACTCGAATCCACGCTTGCGGCATTGGCGCTCGCCTCGGCGCAACATCCGGTCCGGTTGCCGCGTTTTGACAAGGGGCGCGACGAACCCGCACCGTCGAGCCAGTGGCCCTGCATCGCGGTTCCGCCGCGCCTGATCGTGCTTGAAGGCTGGTGTCTGGGCGTGCCGGCGCAGGCCGAGGCGGCGCTGGCCGAGCCGGTGAATGCGCTGGAACGCGATGAGGATCCAGATGGGCGCTGGCGCCATCACGTCAACGCCCAACTGGCTGGTCCATATGCCGCGCTCTGGCGCCGGCTCGACCATCTGCTGCTGCTCCAGGCACCTGGTTTCGAGGTGGTCGAGCGCTGGCGCGCGCAGCAGGAAGAGGCGCTGCACCGGCGTGGCGCGCCCGAAGCGCTGGCGGCGCCGGCCCTGCGTCGCTTCATCGCGCACTACGAGCGCCTGAGCCGACACGCGCTGGATGTGCTCGCCGACTGCGCCGACACGGTCCTGCAGCTCGATCCCGAACGCCGTGTCGTCGCGGTCGAGATGCGGGGCGAGGGCGGTGATCGCAGACGAATTTGCAGGCCGATCATCCAACGTCCGACAGACTGCTAGGATGCGCGCGATGGATGTCTCCCCGAACCTGTTTGCCAAGGTCGCAGGCCTGGATCCGCGCAGTGCGGCCGATCTGCTGGAAGCCATGCCCGACGCCCAGATCGCCGAGCTGCTGACCCGGCTGCACATCGGACATGCGGTCGAAGTGCTGGAGGAGTTCGATCCGGAGCGGCGCAAGCGCATCGCGGCGGCGGTTCCGTTCGGTGGTCAGGAGCCGCTCTGGCTGGTCGGACATACCTTTCCCGAGGGTACCGTCGGGCGTCTGATGGAGCGCCCGGTGGCGGTGTTCTCGCCCTCGGCGACGGTCGGCGGGACACTGGAAACCCTGCGCGAGATCCTGCGTCACCAGATGGTGATCTACCTGTTCGTGACCGGGCCGGGTGGCGAGTTGCAGGGTGTGGTGGCGTTCCGCGAACTGGCTTTTGCCGAGCATTCGACCACACTCGCGGAGATCATGCTGCGCCAACCGTTTTATCTGCGACCCGAGCAGAAGCTGGTGGAAGCGATGCGGCAGGTGGTCAAACACCACTTTCCGATCTATCCGGTCTGTGACGAGTCGGGCCGGTTGCTCGGCGTGGTCAAGGGCCAGGCCCTGTTCGAGCAGCAGACCTTCGAGATTTCCGCCCAGGCCGGCAGCATGGTGGGTGTGGAAAAGGAAGAGCGGCTGGCCACGCCCTGGCAACGCAGCTTCCGCTTTCGTCATCCCTGGCTCTTGCTCAACATGCTGGTGGCCTTCGGTGCGGCCACCGTGGTCGGCCTGTTCGAGACCACGCTCGACAAGCTGGTGGTGCTGGCGGCCTTCCTGCCGGTGATGTCGGGCCAGTGTTCCAACCTCGGCGCACAGGCGCTGGCGGTGACGATCCGGGGCATGACCCTGGGCGAACTGCGCGACATCAAGCCCTGGCGCATCCTCGCCAAGGAAGCCTGGATGGGTTTCCTCAACGGCATGGTCAGCGGCGTGCTGGCCGGCGTGGCGCTCTATTTCGTCGCCCAGTCGCAGCAGGATGTGCCACCGATCGTGTTGTCGGTGGCGATCTTCGTCGCGCTGTCGCTCAGTTGCGCGTTCGCCGGTCTGGCCGGGGCGGCGATTCCGATGCTGTTGCGCCGGCTCGGCGCCGACCCGGCCACCGCCTCGGCCATCTTCCTGTCGGTCGCCACCGACATCAGCAGCATGGGCCTGTTCCTGACCCTGGTCAGCCTCGTGCTGCATTGACCCGGCGATTTCCGCCGCCCTGATCCTCAAGGGAGGTCTAGGAGCGCTGTCATTGCGAGGAGCGCAGCGACGTGGCAATCCGGAAGCCGGGGAAATCAAATGCCCGGATGGCTTTGCTGCGCGCGCAATGACGACGTTCTGACGTGCTCGGAGCGTGCCTGACCCCGGCCTCTCTCAATCAAAGCGCAGGTGCTTGACCGACTTGCCCTTGCGCCGGATCAGGCGGAGCGACTCGATTCCGATCTTGATGTGGCGTTCGACGAATTCGAGCGTGACCTTGGCATCGCTGGCCTCGGTCTTGACGCCCTCCGGGATCATCGGCTGGTCGGACACCAGCAGCAGCGCACCCGAGGGGATCGAGTTGGCGAAGCCGGCGGCGAAGATGGTCGCCGTTTCCATGTCGATCGCCATGCAGCGCAGGGTGCGCAGGTATTCCTTGAAGGTGTCGTCGTGTTCCCAGACCCGGCGGTTGGTGGTGAAGACGGTGCCGGTCCAGTAGTCGTGGCCGAGATCGCGGATCGTGGTGGAGACGACGCGTTGCAGCGCGAATGCCGGCAGCGCCGGCACTTCCGGTGGCAGGTAGTCGTTCGAGGTGCCCTCGCCGCGGATCGCTGCAATCGGCAGGACCAGATCGCCGAGCTGGTTCTTCTTCTTGAGGCCGCCGGTCTTGCCGAGGAACAGCACGGCCTTGGGCTCGATCGCCGAGAGCAGGTCCATCATCGTCGCGGCATTCGGGCTGCCCATGCCGAAGTTGATCATGGTGATGCCGTCGACGGTGCAGCTGGGCATCGGCCGATCACGCCCCACCACCTCGCCGCCCATCATCCGGGCGAAGTGGTCGAGGTAACCGCCGAAGTTGGTCAGCAGGATGTGTTCGCCAAAATGCGCCAGCGGTTCGCCGGTATAGCGCGGCAGCCAGTTCGAGACGATGTCGTGTTTTTCCTTCATTGCGGGACTCCACTTCGGGCCGGTCGTGTGCCGGCGGTGTCATGTTCGGGTTCGGGCGAAATTGTAGCGCCTGCCGCTGCGAGGTCAGGATTGCCAGTGCGCGGCGATGCGCCGGGCCAGGGCATAGGGCTCGGGCGCGTTGCGATTGGTCAGCAGCACCACGGTCAGGTCTTGCGCCGGCCAGCGCAGGATGACGTTGCGAAAGCCCAGGGTTTCGCCCGAATGCCATTGCAGCTCGCCGTGCAGGCGCCAGCCGAAGCCGTAGTAGTCCACATCCGGTTCGTCGGTGCGGGTCGCCGGCGCGGTAGCGAGCGCGCGCCAGGGCTCGTGCAGCAGGCTGCCCTCACGCAGGGCGCGGTCCCACTTCACCAGATCCTCGATCGAGGCATAGATGCCGCCATCACCCAGTACCGCGCTGGTGGTGCTCTGGTCGGTGCGTTGCCAGCGACCGTCGATGAGGCTGTAGCCATAGGCGCGTTCGGGCACCGTGCTGCGACCTGCTTCGAAGGCCAGGGCCTGCATTCCGAGCGGGGCGAAGATGCGCTCGTGCAGGAACTCCGCGTAGCGCCGGCCCGAGGCGCGTTCGACCACCAGCGCGAGCAGGGCATAGCCGCTGTTGCTGTAGCGGTAATCCGTGCCCGGCACGAAATAGGTCCGATCGACCGGTTCCAGCAGCGCCAGCACATCGCTGTCGTGCACCTGCAGGGTGTCGGCCGGGTCCATCTCGTCCTCGTAGTCGATCAGCCCACTGGTGTGACTGAGCAGGTGACGGATGCTGATGGCGTCGGCCACCGCGGGCAGTGTCGGCAGCCAGCGCCGGATCGGGTCGTCGAGCGAGAGTGCGCCGTCCTGGGCGAGCAGCAGAATCGCGGTGGCGGTGAATTGTTTGCTGACCGAGGCAAGGCGGAAGGCGCTGGCGGGCGTCACCGCGCGCCCGGCCTCACGATCTGCCCGGCCGAAGCCCTGACGCACGATGACCTTGCCGTCGCGGATCACCAGCAGCGCCGCACCGGGCGCGTCGCCACGGTAGGCTTCGAGCAGATGCTCGACCGCAGCCGGGACGGAATCGTGGGCGGCAACGAGGCCGCTGGCAAGGCAGGCTCCGGCCGACAGGAGCAAGGCAGGCAGGTGCAGGGACATGGGATGACCACGGTTTTCCGACATGCGATCGGTGCAATCTACAGGCCTCGGGCCACCATCGGAACAGGCCCACACTCGCAATGTCGAGTTGGAACGAGCAAAATCACGTTTGATGTGCATCCAGGAAGAGTCAATGAGCAGCCGTTACTACATCACCCTGCCCGAACCGGATGCCGCGCGGGGTGACGATCCCGAGCTTTCGTCGCAGGCGCACGGCGCCGAGGCCTTTGCCCGCGAGGTGCAGGATGCCTTGCGCTCGCCGGCCCTGTTCGAGCGCTGGCGGGCGAAGCAGGATGATCCCGATGACGTCGATCCGCGCCTGGGCGAAACCGACCCGGGCGCAAGTGTTTCGGGCGGTCAGGCCGATCTCGCGATCGATCTTGTCGTCGACACCACACTTGCGGGTAACATCGTGCAGCAGCGCCTGCGCTGGCTGTTGGGTCGGGGCTGGCTGCTGCGCGACGTGGGCAAGGCCTGAATGACGATGGCAGCCGACACCGTATCGGCTGCAGGACCGCGGGGAAGAGGCACACAGGGGGACCGATGAGCATTCTCGATCGATTGACACGCTGGATGGGGCGTGCGCCACAGGCACCGCAGGCGCGCCATGTGCCGCAGCCGGCGCCGCTGCAGCCAACCGTTCCCGTCGCACCACCTGAACCTGCGGCGGCGCCCGCGGCGGAGGTTGTCGAGGCCAGGGCTCCCGCAGCCGTGGTGGTCACAGCGCCGGTCGCCGTGCCGCCACCCGGGATCAAGGAGCGGCGCCAGAACGATCGCATGCCCGCCGGCGAGGGTGTGCGCGTGCTGGTGGTGGACGATTCCCCGACCATCGTGCTGATGCTCAGCCGCATGCTCGAACAGAATGGCTACGAGGTCAGCGAAGCGGGCGACGCCGAAGCGGGCATGGAAATCGCGCGCAACACCCAGCCGCACATCATCTTCCTCGACATCGTGCTGCCGGGCATGAATGGCTTCGAGGCCCTGCGCCGCCTGCGCCGCGATCCGGTGACGCGCACCACGCCGGTGATCATGATCAGCGGCAACGAGCTGGCGACCGAACAGTTCTATGCCCAGCGCATCGGCGCCGACGACTTCATGAAGAAGCCGTTCTCGCGTTCCGAGGTGTTCTTGCGGGTGGAGAAGTTGCTCGGTCCCGATCGCATCCCCAAGCCGCACGTCACGCCCGCTTCCCGCTAAGGAACAGCTGAACCCGCTATCGCGGGCAAGCCCGCTCCCACAAAAAGCAATGCATTGCAGCCGATTTCCCGCACGGCAAAGGGCGTGTCCGGATGGCCCCTTGAACGAGCCATCCGGCGTGCGGCGGCGCGACGTGGCGCTCAGCTCTGCGTGTTGCCGCCGAAGGTGAGTGCGTCCATGCCGGTGCGGATCTGTGCCTCGACCACCGCGATCGCACTCATGTTGACCACCCGGCGCACGGTTGCCGCCGGCGTCAGGATGTGGGCCGACTTGGCCACACCCATCAGGATCGGGCCGATGCCCACGCCATCGGTCATCGAGCGCACCAGGTTGTAGGCACAGTTGGCCGCGTCCAGGCTCGGGAACACGAACAGGTTGGCGCGGCCCTTGAGGCGCGAGTTGGGCATCAGCCGTTCGCGGATCGCCGGATCGAGCGCCGCATCCACGTGCATCTCGCCGTCGACCTCGAGGTCGGGCTTGCGCTTGAGGATGAGCTGCAAGGCCTCGCGCATCTTCGCCGCGCTGGCGTCCTCGTGGCTGCCGAAGTTGGAGTGGCAGACCAGTGCGACCTTGGGTTCGATGCCGAAGAGCTTGAGTCGGTAGCTGGCTTGCAGTGTCGCCTCGGCGATCATCTTCGCGTCCGGCTCGACCTGCACGTGGGTATCGACGAAGAAGAACACGCCCTTGTCGTTGATCACCGCCGACATCGCCGAGGAATGCGGCACCCCCGGTTCGCGCCCGAGGATGCTGACGATGTAGGCCAGCTTCTTCTGGTAGCGCCCGACGATGCCGCAGAGCATCGCGTCGGCTTCGCCCCGGCGCACCATCACCGCCGCGATCGCGGTCGCGCGCGAGCGCATCACCGCCTTGGCCGCGGCCGGGGTGATGCCGTGCCGGGCCATGATCTCGTGGTAGGTCTGCCAGTAGTCGGCAAAGCGCGGGTCGTCGTCGATGTTGGTGAGATCGAAGTGCTCACCCGGGCGGATGCGCAGGCCGAGGCGCTGAATGCGCGCCTCGATCACCGCCGGTCGGCCGATCAGGATCGGTCGCGCGAGACACTCGTCGACCACGGTCTGGACCGCGCGCAACACGGCCTCTTCCTCGCCTTCGGCGTACACCAGGCGCTTCACGTCGGCGCGGGCGCGCGAGAAGATCGGCTTCATCGCGATGCCGCTGCGGAACACGAACTGGTTGAGTTTGTCACGGTAGGCCGGGAAGTCCCCGATCGGACGCGTCGCCACGCCCGATTCCATCGCCGCGCGCGCCACCGCCGGGGCCAGCATTTCCATCAGGCGTGGATCGAAGGGACGCGGGATCAGGTAGTCGCGGCCGAAGCTCGGGGTGTCGCCGCCGTAGGACGCACCGAGGTCGGTGGCCTCGATCCGCGCCAGCTTCGCGATCGCGTGGACACAGGCCAGCTTCATCCCCTCGGTGATCGCGGTCGCGCCGGCGTCGAGCGCGCCGCGGAAGATGTAGGGGAAGCAGAGCGCGTTGTTGACCTGATTGGGATAGTCCGAGCGTCCGGTCGCGATGATCGCGTCCGGACGTACCGCGTAGGCGTGTTCGGGCAGGATTTCGGGATACGGGTTGGCGAGGGCCAGGATGATCGGATTGGCCGCCATGCTTGCGACCATCTCCGGCTTGAGCACGCCGCCGGCGGACAGGCCGAGGAAGATGTCGGCACCGGCGACGATCTCGCCCAGGCTGCGCTTGTCGGTGGCCCGGGCATAGCGTGCCTTGTCCGGGTCGAGGTGGGCGCGGCCTTCGTACAGCACGCCCTCGCGGTCGACCGCGAGGATGTTCTCCGGCTTCATCCCCAGCGCCACCAGCATGTCGAGGCAGGCGATGCCTGCGGCACCGGCGCCGGAGGTGGCGAGCTTCACCTCCTCGATCTTCTTGCCCGCCACCAGCAGGGCATTGACCACGGCCGCACCGACGATGATCGCGGTGCCGTGCTGGTCGTCGTGGAACACCGGGATCTTCATCCGCTCGCGCAGCTTGCGCTCGATGATGAAGCATTCCGGGGCCTTGATGTCTTCGAGGTTGATGCCGCCGAAGGTCGGTTCCATCGCGGCGATGATCTCGACCAGTTTGTCCGGATCGTGCTCGTCCAGTTCGATGTCGAACACGTCGATGCCGGCGAACTTCTGGAACAGCACGCCCTTGCCCTCCATCACCGGCTTGCCGGCGAGCGGACCGATGTTGCCGAGCCCGAGCACCGCGGTGCCATTGGTGATGACCGCGACCAGGTTGGCACGCGCGGTCAGCAAGGAGGCCTCGCCGGCATCCTCGACGATTGCTTCGCAGGCCGCGGCGACGCCGGGCGAGTAGGCGAGGGAAAGATCGCGCTGGGTCACCATCGCCTTGGTCGGGGTGACCTTGATCTTGCCGGCCGGCGCCTGACGGTGGTATTCGAGTGCAGCCTGATACAGGGCGTCTTGGTTCGGTGTCATCGGAGCAACCGGTGCGGGAGCGGGGACACGGGATTCTAGCGCGCGACGCCGGAGGATTTCTGACCGTTCGCGGCGTCGCTGCACGGAATTGGGCACAATGCGCGTTCCCTGTGCGGCGCGGACGCCGAATGCGAGCACCCTTGCGTTTCCCGGAACGGCATGCAGGCCTGCTCCTGCTGTCCGCACTCGTCGCCCTGCAGGCGCCGCTGTGGCTCGATCCGGGTTACTTCAGCCACGACGAATTGCAATGGGCGGCGCGGGCGACGGGCGCGAGCGTTGTCGGGCTGCCCTTCGTCTCCTTCACCGATGTCGGCGCATTCCAGTTCCGTCCCCTGACCTTCAACCTGTGGCTGCTGTTCTCGCACGCGCTGTTCGAGACCCCGCGCCTGTACCACGCCGTGTTCGTGGGCCTGGCCGCGATCAATGCGTGGCTGCTGGCGAGCGTGTTGCGGCGCGCCGGCTTGCGCGCGGCCGAAGCCTGTGGCGCGGCCCTGATCTTCGGTCTGAGCCCGTACGCGGTCTGGGTGGCGGGCTGGCTGGCCTGTCTTGCCGATCTCATCTGGGTCGGCGCGGGTCTGGTGCTGCTGCGCATCCTGCAGGAACTCGATCGCGAGGATCATCGCCATTTGCTGCTCGCCGCACTTGCCGGCTTGATCACGACCACGCTCGCGCTGCTGGCCAAGGAAGCGGCGCTGGTGTTGCCCGCCCTGCTGCTGTTCGGCGCCGCCTGGCAGCGTGGCTCGCGGGTCTGGCTCGCCGCCGGACTTGCCGCCGCCGTCGTGGCCGGCATCTATCTCGGCCTGCGCCTGGGCGTGCTGCTGCGGCCGCCGGCCGATGCCGATGTCTATGCCATCGATGCGCTCGCGCCGCCGCGACGTTGGCTTGAATATCAGGTCTTTCCCTGGGCCATGGGCGTACGCGAGGTCGGCACCGTGCTGGCGGTGTCGGGCCGGCGCCAGGCGCTCTTCCTCATGCTGTTGATGGCGCTCGCGTGGAGCCTGTGGCGGGCCTCGCCACGCCATCTTCTGGCCTGGCTGGGCACGGGTGTCCTCGCGCTCGGGCCGGTGCTGGTGCTGCCCTTGTCGGCCAATCAGTACGGCTACGGCTTCATCGCGGCGAGCTGTGGCGTGATCGCACTCGCACGTGGCCAAATGCCGCCACGCGCACGCGCCATCGTCGCCCTGCTGGCGCTGCTGAGCCTGGTGCATGGCCTGCAGGTGCAGCGCGAGCTGCACCGCGTCGGACGCCTGCAGGCGGTGTTCACGCCGACTCTGCTGGAGGCCGCGCGCGCCCAGCCTGTCGGCGCGATCCGCTTGTGGTCGCAGGAGACCCGCGACCACCCCGTGTATGAGCGTTTGAGCCATTTCATCCCGGATCGGAATGGCGTGGCGCTCGATGCGAGGGTGACGATGAGCGAGGATCCGGCAGAGGCGACGCATTGGGTCGCAGCCGACGGCCGCGTGCGGGCACGTTCGGCGGTGACACCATGAACGCGCAGCCCGATCCGGCATCCGCGCTGGCCGCGCTGGGCTGGCGCGAAGACCTGCCGGCGGCGCGGGCCTGGCGCGAGGATCCGGATGGCTGCGTGGCCCGGGTCAGCGAACAGCATCGCTCCGGCTATCGGGTCTGTGATGGCGCACGCGAGTTCGCGGTGCAGGCGCCGGCACCGTGGACGCGCAAGGGTTTTGCGGCCGAGCAGCGCGCCGTGGTCGGTGATTTCGTGCGCCTCGATGCCGCGGCCGAAAAGATCGTCGAATGGCTGCCGCGCTCCAGCCTGTTCCGTCGCGGTGCCGCGGGCGAGCACCAGAAGGTGCAGCCGATCGCGGCCAACATCGACACCGTGCTGGTGGTGACCGGGCTGGACCGGGATTTCAACCTGCGCCGGCTCGAACGCTACCTGGTTCTGATCCACGCCAGCGGCGCGACGCCGGTGCTGGTCCTGACCAAGCTCGATCGTTGCGACGACCCGGCCGCATGGCGGGCGCAACTCGTCGATCTCGAAGCCACTGGCGTACCAGTGATCGCCGTCAATGCCAAGGATCCAGCCAGCGTCACGGCGCTCGCGCCCTGGCTCGGGCCGGGACGCAGCGTCGTCCTTGTCGGTTCCTCGGGTGCCGGCAAGTCGACCCTCACCAACACCCTGCTCGGACGCGAGAAGATGAAGACCGGCGCGGTCCGGACGCGCGATTCGCGTGGCCGGCACACCACCACTCACCGCGCCCTGCAGACCCTGCCGCAGGGCGGCTGCCTGATCGACACCCCGGGCATGCGCGAGCTCAAGCTGACCGGCGAGGAGGATGTCGCCGACCAGGTTTTCGACGACATCGAGGAACTGGCATTGGCCTGTCGCTTCCGCGATTGCCGGCACGAGGCCGAACCCGGTTGTGCGGTGCGTGCCGCGCTCGACACCGGCGGTCTCGATCCCGCCCGTCTCGCCAGCTACCGCAAACTGTGTGCCGAGCAGACGGCGGCGGAACGCGTGCTGCTCCAGCGCAAGCGCGAATCGAACGCGCCCGGTGGCCGGGGTGGACCCCGTCGGGTTTGACTTGGTGTTAGCGTGTCAGGTTCGAAACGATACGAGCGCATCAGGAAAACCCATGATCCAGACCCGCCGCACCAAGATCCTCGCCACCCTCGGACCGGCTACCGATGCGCCGGGCATGCTCGAAGCGCTGGTCGCCGCCGGTGTCGATGTGGTGCGGATGAACTTCTCCCACGGCAGCGCGGCCGATCATGCCGCGCGCGTGATGCGGGTGCGTGCGGCGGCGCAGGCTGCCGGGCGCGAGGTCGGCATTCTCGGCGACCTCGGCGGACCGAAGATCCGCATCGAGCGCTTCGCCGAAGGTCGGGTCGCACTCAAGGCCGGTGCGGGCTTTGCCCTGCACGCGCGGGCCGATGCCGGGGCCGGTGATGCCAGCGGCGTCGCGGTCTCCTACCTCGGCCTGGTCGATGACGTTGCGCCCGGCGACGTGCTGCTGCTCGACGATGGCCTGGTGGCGCTGCGGGTCGAGCGCATCGAGGGCGCATCGATCCACACCACCGTGCTCAACGATGGCCACCTCTCCGATCGCAAGGGCCTGAATCGGCTCGGCGGCGGGCTTTCGCTCGCCGCCCTGACCGACAAGGATCGGGCCGACATCCGCCTCGCCGCCGAACTCGACCTCGACTTCATCGCCGTTTCCTTCTGCCGCAGCGCCGCCGACATCGAAGAGGCGCGCGCCCTCGCCCGCGCCGCCGGCAGCAATGCCGCGATCGTTTCCAAGATCGAACGTGCCGAAGCGATCGCCAACCTTGGCGAAATCGTCGATGCCAGCGACGTGGTGATGGTGGCGCGTGGCGACCTCGGGGTGGAGATCGGCGATGCCGAGCTGCCTGGCCTGCAGAAGAAGATCATCGGTGAGGCGCTCGCGCGTGGCCGGGTGGTCATCACCGCGACCCAGATGTTGCAGTCGATGGTCGATTCGCCGATCCCGACCCGGGCCGAAGTGCTCGATGTCGCCAATGCCGTGATCGATGGCACCGATGCGGTCATGCTCAGCGCCGAGACCGCCGCCGGCCAGTATCCAGTCAAGGCGGTGGAAGCGATGGTGCGCATCTGCCTGGGGGCCGAACGCCAGTTCGAGCACGACACCGATTTCGAAGCCGCGCCGCGTGATCTGCAGCACACCGACCACGCCATCGCGCTGGCCGCGATGTACCTGACCGAGCACATCGACGTGCGCGCGATCATCGCCCTGACCGAATCCGGCGGCACCGTGCGGCACCTCTCGCGCTACCGCTCCCCGGCCGCGATCTACGGCCTTTCGCGCCACCCGACGGCCCGTCGGCGCATGGCGCTGATGCGTGGCGTCACCCCGATCGGCTTCGACACCCGTGGCGAACAGCCGCGCAAGGCGGCACGCGATGCCGTCGCCCAGCTCTTCGCCACCGGCCTCCTGGACGTGGGTGACCGTGTGCTCATCACCAGTGGCGACCACATGGAACACCTCGGCGCGACCAACACCCTGCGCATGCTGCGCGTCGGGGTGGACGGCGCAGCCGAGGGCCTGGGCGAGGCATGAACGAGGGCCGTGCGTCTGTCCGCAGCCGGATCGGGCACAATGAACCCTGACCAAAGCCGGGCCTGGCGTGGCACGGATGGAACTTTTTCCCGTCCGCGCCGACCCAATATCCGCCCAGGCGCCGCTCGACAAAACCGGCGCGCAGGCGCAAGCCGAATCCCGACGATCCCGCAACACCCGTGTCGCAGCGTTTCCCCAGAGGTTTTCCCATGCCTGCAGTGCGTTTCCTGATTGTTCTCGGCCTCGGTTTCTTCCTCGCCGGCGGCGCGTTCGCGCGTTCGGCACTGGAAGGCGCGATCGAGGTGGTGGCACCCAACCAGACCCAGGCCGACGTCGTCGCGCTGGTGACGCAGTTGCTCAGCAACAGCCGCTACCACTACCACCCGGCCGCGCTCGACGACGCGCTCTCCGAGCGCATCTACGACCATTACCTCGACGCGCTCGATCACGACAAGATGTTCCTGCTCGCCGCCGACGTCGCCAGCTTCGCGCCCTTGCGCACGCAGATGGACGACGCCCTGCGCGAGCGTCACATCCAGCCCGCGTTCGACATGTTCAACATCTACCTGCAGCGGGTTTCCGACCGTACCCGTTTCGCCCGCGCCTACCTCAAGACCGACATCGACCTGTCCAGCGACGAGACCTGGAACTACGACCGCAAGGACGCGCAGTGGGCGAGCGACAGCGACGCGCTGGACGTGCTCTGGCGCAAGCGCATCAAGAACGACGTGCTGCGCATGAGGCTCGCCGGCAAGGACATCGACGCGATCCGCGAAACCCTCGACAAGCGCTACGCCAACTACGAGTCGCGCGCCCGCGCGATTCGCAGCGAGGACGTCTTCCAGATCTTCATGAACGCCTACACCGGTGCGATCGAGCCGCATACCGGCTACATGAACCCGCGCACCACCGAGAACTTCAACATGACCATGCGCCTGTCGCTCGACGGCATCGGCGCGGTGTTGCAGATCAATGACGAGGAAGTGACCGTGATCCGCTCGATCGTGCCCGGTGGCCCGGCGGCGATGTCGGGCAAGATCAAGCCGGGCGACCGCATCTACGGCGTCGGGCAGGGCAGCGAAGGCGCGATCAGCGACGTGGTCGGCTGGCGTCTCGACGATGTCGTCGACCTGATTCGCGGCAAGCGTGGCACCACCGTGCGCCTCGACGTGCTGCCGGCCGATGCCGGTGCCGACGGCGAGCACCGGATCGTCCAGATCGTGCGCGAGAAAATCAAGCTCGAAGAGCAGGCCGCGAAGAAGAGCGTCATCGAATTCGGCGAGGGCGAGCAGCACCATCGCATCGGCGTGATCGACCTGCCGACCTTCTATCAGGATTTCGAGGGCCGTCGCCGCGACGAGCCGGACTACCGCTCGGCCACGCGCGATGTCGCGCGCCTGCTGGAAGAACTCAAGCAGGACAAGGTCGATGGCGTGATCATCGACCTGCGCAACAACGGTGGCGGCTCGCTCACCGAGGCGGTCGAGCTCACCGGCTTGTTCATCGACAAGGGCCCGGTGGTGCAGGTGCGCGACTCGCGCGGGCGCGTCGACGTGCAACGCGACACCCAGGCCGGCACCGCATGGGACGGCCCGCTCGCGGTGATGGTGAACCGCGCCTCGGCCTCGGCCTCGGAAATCTTCGCCGGCGCGATCCAGGACTACGGCCGCGGCCTGATCATCGGCGAGCCGACCTTCGGCAAGGGCACGGTGCAGAACCTCGTCGATCTCGACATGTTCGCGCGCGGTGACAACCCCGGCTTCGGCCAGCTCAAGATCACGGTCGCGCAGTTCTTCCGCGTCGCCGGCGGCTCGACCCAGAATCGCGGCGTCACCCCGGACATCGCCTTCCCGGTCACGCTCGATGCCGATGACTACGGCGAGAGCACCTACGACAACGCCCTGCCCTGGAGCAGCGTCGATCGCGCGAGCTACCAGGTGCAGGCCGACTTCAAGCCGCTGCTGCCATTGTTGGAAGCGCGCCACGAGGTCCGGGTCAAGTCCGACCGCGAGTTCGGCTGGTGGGTCGATGACGTCAACGAATATCGCCGCGAGCGCAAGGAAAAGACCCTCTCGCTCAACGAGACCACGCGCCGCGCCGAGCGCGACCGCAACGAGGCGCGGCGCAAGGAGCGCGACGAGGTGCGCAAGACCCTCGGCCTCGAACAGCTCGCCGCGACAGACGACAAGGACGATGGCCTGCAGGCCGACGAGCGCGACGTGGTGGCCGACGTCAAGCGCGAGGAAGAAGACAAGAAGGACGGCCCGGACGTGCTCGCGCGCGAGGCCGCGCATGTGCTCGCCGATGCCATCGAACTCCTGGGTTCCGATCATGCACTGGCCTCGCGCGTGCTGCCGCAGTCGGCACTCGAAACGGCCACGTCGGTGACTACGCCGGTGCGCTGAACCGCGCAGGCCGACGTTTCGGAAGGCAGAAAAAACGGCGCGTCCCACGACGCGCCGTTTTCGTTTCCATCACGCGGGCCAGGACGCGACCCGCCGCGGCATCACTTGAAGTTGTAGACCAGGTTGACCTTGGTCAGGGTGTCGGTCTGCTTGATGCCCGGGCCGACGTCGGTGTTGTGGCGCACGTCGAAGCCGGCCTTGAGCGCGAGCTTCTCGTTGATCGCCACGGCGAGACCGAGCTCGTTGCTGGCGAAGGTGTTGTCCTTGCCGGCTTCGACCAGCAGGGTGTCGAACACCGTGGTGCTGGCGCTGATCTGGTGCTTGTAGTCGAGGCGGCCGCGCGCGATCAGCTCGTTCTCGGTCGCGCCGGTGGTGGCGCTCCTGGCGGTGCGGTAGCCGGGACCGATCTCGGTCACCAGCGTCGTCGCCTCGCTGTTGATGAAGGTGTGGCCGTAGCCGATCGAGAACGTGGTCTGGTGCTCGTAGGGCGCAAAGTCATCATTCTCGTAGCGCAGCGCCGCGACCCACGAACTGACCTCGTTGAGCTTGAGCGCGCTGCTCAGGCCGAACTCGTAGCGGTTGGCGGACAGTTGCGAAACCGTTTCCGGCACGCCGTCGCCGTTGAAATCGCCAACCACGTCGGCCTTGTTGCGCAGTGCGCTCAGGTAGAAGGCATGCTTCCACTGCGCATCCTCGTTGGCGAAGGCGAGCTTGCCGTTGATGTTGTCCGAGTTGGCATTGCCACGCGCCATCGCGAGGCCGAATTCGCCGGTACCGGACCAGCCGGCATCCCCGGCCATGGCGGACAGCGGCAACGCGCCCAGCAGCGCGACGGTGAGCAGGGTCTTTGCGGTCATTCGAGTTCTCCGTGTGAAAAGGCCGCCGGGCATGGGCGGGAGCGGCGATGCTACGGACCGGGCCTGTGCCGCAGGTGAATCCGGGACGCGCGTTCAGGCAAGGTTTCACTGCGTGAACCGCACGAACAGCCTGGCCAACTGCGAACCACTATCATGCGCGGGCCAAGAACCTCACGATCCATCCCATGCGCCTTCCCGTCATCCTGCTTGCAGGCGGCATCTTCCTCACACCTTCGTTCGCCCGCGCCGGCGCACACCTCGGCATCGGCCTCGTCGATGAAATCGACGGCGTGCACAGCCACGTCGCGACCCTGAGCTGGGAAACCGACGCGGCCCATCCACTGGAAGTCATCACCGGCTACATCGCGCCACGCGACGCCCCGGCGATCCGCACTCCGCGCGTGCTGTTCGCCTCGGTGTCCAAGCGCTTCACCTGGCACGGCTGGTTCGCGCAGGGCGGCATCGCCGCCACCACCTCCAACACCGACGTGCTCTCGCGCCACTGGCAGTTCCACACCGGCATCGGCTATCGCCACGGTCACTACACCCTCAGCCTGCGTCACCTTTCCGATGCCAACACCGGCGGGCGCAATCGTGGCGAGACCTTCCTGCTCGGCCAGTTCGCGTTCTGAGCCAGGAGTCTGTCGGACTTTGGATGATCGGCCTGCACATTCGTCTGCGTGGTTCATTGTTCCGCCGCTTTTTGCCCTGTAGCCCCACTGCAGGGCGGCAAATCGTCGAAAAACTGCCCTCGCGCAGCCAAATTTCGGCTCGATCCCCAAAGTCCGACAGGCTCCTGGCCGTTCAGCGGCAGCGCCGGCGCTCGCGATCGATCAGGAGCATCAGTTCCTCGCGCTCGCGCGGGTCATCGCGCGCAACCAGGTCGCTGATCTTGCTGCGCGTGTCCGGACACGGGTTGTAATTGCCACCGAACAGACCACCGACCACTGCGACCACGCGCTGCGGCGTCCACGGATCGCGCAGCGTGATCGCCTCGGGCGTGTAGGACTCGCCCCGCCCCGGCAACTTCGGTGCGTGGCGCCGGGTTGGATCGCGCGACAGCGGCATCGTGTCGCGAACGGGTGCGTGCGCCAGCATTTCCGCAGCTTGCAGCAGGCGTGCCGTGCTCGGTGGCGGCACGTCCGTCACGACGTGCCGCGCGGGTGCCGGATCCGGCGGCGCCGACGGCGTTGCCCGTGCCGTTGCCGAACTCCGGATGTTTGCCACGCGCGGGCGAGAGGGTGCTTGCCGAAAGGACGGTGGCGATGCGGCGGGGTGCAACTCGGCCGGGATGAAGAACACCTCCAACGGTGCATCGGTCGGTGTCGAGCGCGAGGTTGGCGTCGTCCGCACCAGCCAGACCCCGAGCCCGACATGCGCCGCGACGCAACCGAGCAACACCGCAGACCGCAGCCATCGCGCGTCTTCACCCGCTCTTGCCATCCTTGCCATCCTTGCCGTCCCGCATCCGTGCCGAGGGCCGGCATCTTGCCCAAGACGGGATTAAGGATGAATTAAATGGCGTGACCAGCGTGATCGCCCCCGCACCCACGACCTCCGGCAGAGCGGAGCTTGCTCCGCTGCCGTTCACGGATTTGTGTGTGGGCGGACTTGCCCGCGACAGGTGTTCGGATGCCGTCCGGGAAAGGTCTGAACACGTCGAACTTTTGTCATTGCGAGGAGCGAAGCGACGTGGCAATCCAGAAACTTAATCAAAATCAAGCGACTGGATTGCTTCGCTGCGCTCGCAATGACGAAAATCCGACTTGTTCAGATTTTCCTTGGGTGGCACAACAGGAGAATGGCTTCAATGAGGCCGCGGCAAATTTGCCGCGGAAATCAGGTGGCCGAGGTGGTGCTGTCCGCCGAGTTGGCGTCGCTTCAATGAGGCCGCGGCAAATTTGGGCTCTCTCGCGTTTCCTGTGGAATCAGTCTGATCCAGCAGCCGCCGGAACCAGCCATGGATTGCGCGGCAGATGCCTGAGCTTGGCGCACAGCAGGTAGGCGATGGCGATCAGGTTGTCCGTGGTC
>WBZR01001137.1_pt1 | contig 35592 bp, 38 predicted proteins | sample 5204231 | NCBI WGS metagenome assembly WBZR01 (sample SAMN12412403, study PRJNA552823) | activated sludge metagenome | isolation source: activated sludge from anammox sidestream of wastewater treatment plant... | place: USA: Virginia | collected 2017-08 | reverse complement strand
GGCATTCTCGGTGGAGCTGAGGAACGTCACCAAGTCGTTCCCGGGCGGGGTCGTAGCGGTCGACGACCTCAGCTTCACCGTGGATGCCGGCGAGTTCGTGACCCTGCTCGGGCCGTCGGGGTGCGGCAAGACGACGACGCTCCGTCTGCTCGCGGGCTTCGAGTTTCCCGACTCGGGCTCGGTGCGGATCGACGACGCGGACATCACGCACCTGCCGCCGAACAGGCGACCCGTGAACACGGTGTTCCAGGACTACGCGGTGTTTCCGCACATGACGGTGCGCCGCAACGTCGAGTACGGCCTTCGCTTCGACGGCGTTCCCCGTTCCGAGCGTCGCGAGCGGGCGCTGGCCGCGCTCGAGCTCGTCGGGCTGCCCGAAAAGGCCGACGAGAAGCCCGGGAACCTCTCGGGCGGCCAGCGCCAGCGGGTCGCTCTGGCGCGGGCGATCGTCAAGCAGCCGCGGGTGCTCCTGCTCGACGAGCCCCTCTCGGCGCTCGACGCGAAGCTCCGCAAGTCGATGCAGGCCGAGTTACGCCGGCTCCACCGCGAGATCGGGATCACGTTCGTCCTGGTCACGCACGACCAGAGCGAGGCGCTCGCGCTCTCAGACCGCGTGATCGTCATGGCCGACGGCCGTCTCCAACAGGTTGGCACGCCGGCCGAGGTCTACGACTGGCCCGTGTCGCCGTACGTCGCGGACTTCATCGGGAGCGCCAACCTGCTCGACGGACTCCTCGTCGAAGCAGCCGGGAAGCTCGGCGCGGTCACGATCGACGGCTGGCGGCTCGAGGGCGTGCTGTTGGCCGAAGGGCTCGCGACAGGCGATCCAGTCACGGTGGCGATCAGGCCGGAGCGGATCCGGGCCGAGCTCGACCCGGGCAACGGGGAGGGGATCGATGCGTCCGTGCTCGACAGCATGTTCAGCGGCGGCTCCGTGCGTCTGCGCGTCGGCGTCGGCGGAGTCTCCATGGATGTCGACCTCCCGGTCTCCACGCACCTCGAGGGGCTGAGCGTGCCGAAGGCCGGAGACTCGATCCGGATCGGGGTCACGCCCGACAACGTCGGTATCTTCGCCCGCCGGCCGTGACCGCCTGCCTCACGCGCTCCCCCGGTCGGGCCGCGCCAGGGCTCGTCGCGAGGCCGCTGTGGTAAGGGCGGTTCGGCAGCGGCGGCTCGCGGGCGTCGCGGTGCTCAGCGGGCCGATGTCGTGGGCGCTCGTGTTCCTGCTCGTGCCGTACGCCCTCCTGCTCGCGTACAGCTTCTACCGGCGGGAGTTTCCCACCTGGGAGCGGGACTTCGTTCTCGACAACTACTCGCAGGTGTTCGGGGAGTCCCAGTACCGCACGGCGCTTCTGCGCACGACGGGCATCGCGCTCGCGGTCGCGTGCTTCGCGCTCCTGCTCGCGTATCCGGTCGCGTACTTCCTCGCGTTCCGGGTCCGGTCGAACCGCCTGCGGGCGCTGCTCTTCTTCGGGATGATCGTGCCGCTGTGGGTTTCGTACCTGCTGCGCCTGTACACGTGGAAGACGATCCTCGGGTCGAACGGGGCGCTGAACAGCTTTCTGATCTGGGTCGGCGTCACGGAGGAGCCCGTCGAGTTCCTGCTCTATAGCCGCACGGCGATGGTCATCACGCTCACCTACATCTTCATTCCCTTTGTGGCGCTGTCGGTGTTCGCGCAGCTCGAGAAGCTGCCCCGGAGCCTCCCCGAGGCCGCGCGCGACCTCGGAGCGTCTCCCTGGCACACGTTCACGACGATCGTGCTGCCGCTGTCGATCCCCGGGGTGCTTGCCGGCGCAACGATCGCGTTCTGTCTCGCGTTCGGCGACTTCATCGCCGCCTTCCTGGTCGGCGGGCCGGGCGATCTGATGGTGGCGAACCTCGTGCAGACCCAGTTCGGCTCCGCGCTCAACTGGCCGCTCGGGGCGGCGCTCTCGATGCTGATCCTGGTGGTTGTCGTGGCGGTGCTGACGCTCGCGAACCGGCTTGACCGGTTCGGGAACCTGGACCTCGATTGACAGCGCAGCTGGAGCCCGAGCTCACGGTCGACGTTCCGCCGGCCGGCACGGCCCGCAGTTTCGCGCGGGTGGGCCGGCGCGGGTTCGGGCTCGCTCTCGTGGTGGCGATCGTGTTCGCGTTCCTGTACCTGCCGATCGCGCTGCTCGCCCTGTTCAGCTTCACCGACTCAAGCAGCACGACCTTCCCGATCCGTGGCTTCACGCTCGGCTGGTACGAGGACGCGTTCGCGAACCGCGAGCTGATCCAGGCGCTCAAGAACAGCCTCACCGTTGCCTTCTCCGCGACGGTCGTCTCGCTGGTGGTCGGAACGCTTGCCGCCATCGGCCTGCACCGAGTCGAGTTCCCCGGCAAGGGACTGTTCCGGCGCCTCGTCATGCTGCCGCTCGCGCTGCCCGGCATCGTGACCGGCGTCGCGATGTTGAACTTCTTCGGGCTGATTGGCATGTCGCTCAGCCTGCGTACGGTCATCCTGGGTCACGCGACAGCGCTCCTCGCCGTCGTGATCACGCAGGTGTTCGCCCGCCTCCAGCGACTCTCGAGCAGCTATCAGGCCGCCTCAGCCGATCTGGGAGCAGCCGGGTGGCAGACGTTTCTCTTCGTCACGCTGCCGAATCTCCGTTCAGCATTGATCGGCAGCGCGCTGCTCGTGTTCACGCTCTCGTTCGACGAGATCCCGGTCACGTTCTTCCTCACGGGGCGGGAGAACACGCTGCCGATGTACATCTACTCCTCGATGCGTCGCGGCATTACCCCCGATCTCAACGCGATCGCGACCCTGGTCGTGCTCGTGTCGCTCGTCGTGATCGCGCTGTCCGTCTGGCTCCTGCGAGATGACACCGCCTAGGCCCGGCGAGACCGGCTGGCGGGCCCCCGCCCGCCTGCCCGGGCGGGAAGCCCGGGACGGCAGCCCCGACGGGCTCGCGGGGGCCGACGAGCTGACGATCGCCCGCCGCGCGATCTTCGCTCCCCTGGGGGTTGGGGGACGGACCGATGCAGTGATCCAGCGCATCACGGAAGCGATCCGGCTGGGGTTCATCTCGGAGGGGGAGCAGCTGCCGAGCGAGAGCGACCTGGCGGCGATGCTGGGGGTCTCCACCGTGACCCTGCGCGAGGCCCTCGCCGCGCTGCGCCAGCAAGGCCTCGTCGAGACCCGCCGCGGACGCGGCGGCGGCTCCTTCGTCAAGCGTCCCGGCGACCCGGCGCCCGCGCTGCTGCGTGCCCGACTGCGGTCCCTGAGCGCAACGGCGCTCCGCGACCTGGGCGACGAGCACGGCGCCGTGTTCGGGGCGGCGGCGTTCCTGGCCGCGGGTCGGGCGTCGGCCGACAACGTCGCGCGGATGAGGCTCCTGGCCGACCGGGTGCTTGCCGGCGGCTCGCTTGGCGCCCGGGCGAGTGCCGACAGCAGGTTCCACATCGAGATCGCGATCGCCTCGCAGTCCGAGCGGCTGACGCGAGCGGAAGCCGCTCTGCAGGCGGAGGTCGGCGATCTGCTCTGGTACGTGCTCGGCGATGGTGAGGTGCCGCGGCGGCTCGACGCCGAGCACCGCCAGTTGATCGACGCGATCGCGAGCGAGGACGAGGTTGGCGCCCGGGTCCTGGCCGAGGAGCACGTGGCGGCGAACATCCGGCTCCTGGTCGACGCCCATCTGGAGCTGATCGACTCATGACGGTCGCCACGATCGAGGAGGCCGCGCGCCGGGTGACGACCGCGCTCGAGCGGGTCTTCTTCTCGCTCGACCAGATTGCTGGAGCGTTCGAGGATCTGGTGCGGGACCCGAGCTCGAGAGGCGACCGGCTGCGTGCCGCCGACCTGGGTCGCCTGGAGCCCGCGATCTCCCTCCAGCTCGAGGCGTTGCCCGCCATCCACGGCGCGGGGGTCGTCGTGGCCGAGGGGCTGCTACTCGACGAGGAGCGGTTCCTAGAGTGGTGGCGCCGCGGCCAGGGCGGGTACGAGCGCTTCCTGCTCAACGTCGACCCGGCGGTGGAGGGCTTCTACGACTACGTCGAGATGGAGTGGTACCGCGGCCCTCGGGACCAGGGACGGCGCGTGGTGTCCGGCCCCTACATCGACTACCGCTGCGCCGACATCTACGTGTTGACCTTCACGCGTCCGGTCGCCGTCGGTGGGGAGTTCTTGGGCATCGCGGGCGCCGACATCCCGATGGCGCTCTTCGAGTCGGAGCTCGTGCCGGCTCTCCGGCGGCTCGTTCCGGACGCGGTGCTCGTCAACTCGGAGCGGCGAGTGGTGGCCGCCAGCCGTGCCCGCTGGACGATCGGAGCCAGACTCAAGCAGATGCCGGTGGAGGGCGAGGACTGGGCGGCGGTTGAGCCGGTCGCGGCCGATCTAGGCTGGGTGCTCGCCGTCGCCCGCCGCGAAGGCGAGCACCCAGCCGGACCCTGAGGCGCCCGCGCACCGGTCGCGCCCGGGCTCGCGGGGCCGGCAGCCGCTACCAGCCGCCCTCGGCCCGCCGGTCGTGACGCGCGGCGTCGCCGAGATCGAAGACGAGCAGCTTGCGCTCGGTGAACGACTCGAGGAACCACTGGGACAGCTCCCGGCCGACGCCGCTCTTGCCCGCGCCGCCGAACGGGGCGAGCTGGTCCCAGTAGTTGCTCGTCTCGTTGATGTTGACCGAGCCGTGCTGCAGCGCCTCACCCACTCGCCAGGCCGACGCGAGGTCGCGCGTCCAGAGCGACGCGATCAGGCCGAGCTCGCTCGAGTTGGCGATCTCGATCGCCTCGGCAACCGTGGAGAACTTGATGATCGGGGCCACGGGACCGAACGTCTCCTCCTGCGCGATCAGCATCTCCCGGGTGACGCCGGTGAGCACGGTGGCGGGGTAGTACAGGCCGTGCTCGGGGCCGAACTGCTCGATCTCGGCTCCCTTGGCACGTGCGTCATCGACGTGCGTCCTGACGCGCTCGAGCGTCGCGAGGTTGCACAGCGGTCCCATCGCCGTCCGCTCGTCGGCCGGGTCGCCGATGCGGAGCTCCCTCGCACGCGCCTTGAGCTTGCTCACGAACTCGTCGTGAACTGACTCGTGCACGAGGATGCGCTCGGCCGAGGTGCACACCTGGCCGCCGTAGTAGAAGCAGCCGTTCATCGCGCCGTCCACCGCCGCGTCGACGTCCGCATCCGCGAGGATGATGAACGGCCCGTCGCCGCCCAGCTCGAGCAGATGCGGCCGCAGCCCCGCCTGGCGGGCGATCCGCTCGCCTGTCGCGGTCGAGCCCGTGAAGAAGATCCCCTTCACGTCCCGGTGCTCGACGAGGGCTCCGCCGACGTCGCCGAAGCCGTGCACGACGTTGACGACTCCGTCGGGCAGGCCCGCCTCGGCGAACAGCTCCGCCACCATCGAGCAGGATGCGGCAGCGTACTCGGACGGCTTCCAGACCACCGTGTTGCCGGCGGCGACGATGTGGGCGACCGCGATCGAGCCGATGTCGGTCGGGAAGTTGTACGGCGTGATCGCGGCGACCACGCCGAGCGGCCGGTGGGTCAGGACCAGGCGCTTGTTGGTGGTCTGCTCCTGAGTGGAGGGGAAGGACAGCCCGCGGTGGCGGAGGGCTTCCTCGGCGGCCTTGCCCCACGCCGGCGCCGCGTACTCGCGCACCTCCTCGCGGGAGTCGACGATCGTCTTCCCGATCTCCTTGACGAGCATCTGCGCCACGTCCTCGGCACGCTCCAGGAAGAGCGCGTGGATGCGGCGCAGGATCTTCGCTCGGTCGATCAGTGGCATCGCAGCCCAGCCGGGCTGGGCGCTCCTGGCCGCAGCGACGGCGCGATCGACGTCGCCCGCATCGCAGCGCGCAATCGTGCTCACGACCTCGCCCGAGTGCGGCGACCTGACCTCGAACGTTCCGGCGCTCCCGTCGGTCCAGCGACCCCCGATGAGGGCCTGCTTGGCAACTGCGACGGACGAGCTGGCGGTGATCGCCATCGGTGACTCCTCTCTCCGCGGGGTCGGGTTGCTCTGCCGAAGCATATGAGATCAGAGGTTAAATGGCAACCGGCCCCCGCCGGCCCTACTCCGGCGTCGTGTACGCGACCGCGATGCCCCCGTCGACGACGAGCGAGCTGCCCGTGACCCAGCTCGACTCGTCGCTCGCCAGGAACAGCGCGGCCTCAGCGATCTCCGCCGGCTTGCCCAGCCGCCCGGCCGGGATGTGGACGCGACGGCGCTCCCAGGCGGCCTCGTCCTGGAAGAGCTGGAGCGCGAGCGGTGTCTCGACCGGGCCCGGGCAGAGCGCGTTTGCTCGCACGCCGCGGCGGGCGAGCTCGACGGCGACGTCTCGCGTGAGCGCGATCACGCCCCCCTTCGAGGCGGCGTAGCCGATCTGAGCGGTCGCCGAGCCTACGAGGCCCGAGATCGAGCCCATGTTGACGACGGAGCCCCCGCCCGCGGCGAGCAGCTTCGGGATCCCGTGCTTGCAGCAGAGGAAGACCCCGGTCAGGTTGATGCCGAGCACGCGATGCCACGTCTCGAGGTCGGTCTCGAGCACCGAGCCGTCGCCGGGCAGGAGCACGCCCGCGTTGTTCACGAGCACGTGCACGGCCCCGAAGCGGTCTTCGACCGCGTCGTAGAGGGCGGCCACGCTCGGCTCGTCGGTGACGTCGGCGGCGAAGAACGCCGCCTCGCCTCCGGCAGCCTCGACGAGCGCGACCGTCTCTCGGCCCGGCTCCTCGAGGACGTCGGCGCAGGCGACCCGCCCGCCCTCCGCGGCGAAGCGCAGCGAGCAGGCTCTGCCGATTCCGCCCCCCGCGCCCGTGATCACGCAGACCTTCCCGTCTAGCCTTCCCATCGAGTCCTCCTGACGAAGAAAGGAGCAAGCCAGCATGCTCGCGGTCGAGCTTCGAGCGTTCGGTGATCCTACGGGTCTCGTACCCGTCGAGCTGCCCGACCCGGAACCGGGCCCCGGGGAGGTGCGCGTCGACCTCGTGGCGGCGGCCCTCAACCGCCGCGACTGGTGGATCCGCCGCGGCGGCCGGGTGCCGCTCCCGCAGGTGCTCGGGTCGGACGGCGCCGGGATCGTCTCCGCGGTCGGGGCCGCGGTCAGCGGTGTCGCGATCGGTGACGAGGTCGTGATCGACCCGAGCCTCGACTGGGGCGGGGAGGAGGAGGCGCCCGGGCCGGACTTCCGGATCCTCGGCGTGCCCGACCAGGGCACGTATGCCGAGCGGATCGTGGTCGGTGCTCACCAGCTGCGCCCGCGGCCACGCGGCCTCACGTGGGCCGAGTCGGCGGCGCTCCCGCTCGCGGGGCTGACCGCCTGGCGGGCGACCGTGACGCACGCGCAGGCGGGCCCGGGCCGGACGGTCCTCGTCCCCGGGGCCGGCGGCGGCGTCGCCACGTTCGTGATCCAGATCGCCCGCGAGCTGGGCGCGCGCGTCCTCGTCACGACGTCGAGCGAGGAGAAGCTCGAGCGCGCCCGCGCGCTCGGCGCCGAGGGTGGCGCGCTCTACACCGATGCGGGCTGGCCGGAACGGATCGGCCCGGTCGACGCGGTCGTCGACTCGGTCGGCGCCGCCTGCTGGCCGGGCGCGCTCGCCTGCCTGAAGCGGGGCGGGCGGCTCGTCAACTTCGCCGACACGACCGGCGACCGCGGCGAGGTCGACATCACGCGGCTCTACTTCGAGTACCAGCGCCTCCAGGGCACGACGATGGGGAGCCCACGCGAGCTCGATGCGCTGCTCGCCCACGTCGCCGTCGCCTCGTGGCGACCGGTCGTCGACTCCGTCTTCCCGCTCGCCGAGGCGGCGAGGGCCCACGAGCGGCTCGACGCGCCCGAGCGCTTCGGCAAGATCGTGCTCGCTATCCGTCCCGACCTGCTGTAGGCGAGCTTGCTCGCGGCCGGAGATTCAACCGTGGCATCAAGATGCTCAGAGGGATACGCTCTGATGCTGCCCTGGCAGCGCCTTCGCGGCCTTCCTGCGTCTCGTCACGAACCCGAGCGTCGTTCAGCGGCCGGAGCCTCTGCACCGGGCATGGGCTCGGGTGGAGCGCTGGCTCGACGCCCCGCCCGCGTGGGTGCCCGTCCCGGGTCACCGGCGCCGGGAGATCCTTCGCGCGCTCCTCGTCTCTGCCGGCCCGGTGGGGAACCTCGTGCCCGACGCGCAGCTCGCCGCGCTCGCCGCCGAGCACGGACTCGGGGTCGCCTCGACCGGCGGCGACTTCGCCCGCTTCCCGGGGCTACGCTTCGAGAACCCCCTGGCGCCGGGGCTGTAGGCGCGGGCGCTCCCGCCCGGCTGCGCGTCAGGGCAGCCCGAGCTGCCGCGCGATCACGAGCCGCTGGATCTCGTTCGTGCCCTCGCCGATCTCGAGGATCTTCTGGTCGCGGTAGAAGCGGCTGATCGGCGTCTCCTCCATGTAGCCGTAGCCGCCGTGGATCTGGAGCGCCTCGTTCACGACCCGGTGCGAGAGCTCGCCGGTGTAGAGCTTCGCCATCGCGGCCGGCAGCGCGTACGGGCGTCCCTGGTCCTTCAGCCAGGCGGCCCGGTAGACGAGCTGACGACCGGCCTCGATCTCGGTTGCCATGTCCGCGAGCTTGAAGCGGATCGCCTGGAAGCTCGCGATCGGGCGGCCGAACTGGTGGCGCTCCCGCGCGTACGCCGTCGCCTGCTCGTAGGCGCCCTGCGCGAGGCCGAGGCCCATCGCGGCGACCGAGATGCGCCCGCCGTCCAGGATCTCGAGGAACTGGCGCAGGCCGTTGCCCCGCGGCCCGAGCAGGTTCCCTGCCGGGACGCGGCAGTCCGTGAACGTGAGCGCGCGCGTGTCGGAGGCGCGCCAGCCGAGCTTGGCGAGCGGCGGCGAGAGCTCGTAGCCCGGCGTGCCGTTCTCGACCACGAGGTTCGAGATCTCGTCGGGGCCGGTCCGGGCGGTAATCGTGACGAGCGCCGAGATGTCGGTGCCCGCGTTCGTGATGAACATCTTCGCGCCGTCGATCACCCACTCGCCGCCCTCGAGGCGGGCACTCGTCCGCGTCGCGCCCGCGTCGGAGCCCGCCTCGGGCTCGGTCAGCCCGAACGCGGCCAGGCGTCGCCCTGACGCGAGGTCTGGCAGCCAGCGCTGCCGCTGCTCCTCGCTGCCGAACAGGTAGATCGGCAGCGTCCCGAGCGACGTGTGGGCGGCCACCGTGATCGCGACTGAGGAGTCGACCCGTGCCAGCTCCTCGATCACGATCGCGTAGGCGAGCGCATCCGCGCCCGCGCCTTCGTACTCCTCGGGGATCGGCACCCCCATCAGGCCGAGCTCGGCCAGAGCGGAGACGAGCTCGTAGGGGAACCGGTGCTCCCGGTCGAGCTCCGCGGCAGCCGGGGCGATCCGCTCCTCGGCGAGCTCGCGGACGGTCCGGCGGAGGAGCTCGTGTTGCTCGGGCAGATCGAGATTCATCAGGCCACCCCCGACTTGACACGGCAGAGTGAACGAATATTATATGCGCTCACTGTCGATCAAATCCGCATATTGTCGACGATAACCGTGGAGCCGGAGGCAAGAGATCGGGCGGGGTCGCCCAGGCTGCTGGATCTGCCGCAGCCGCCGCCGCAGCTCGCCGTCGGCATTCACGACTCGATCAAGCGCGCGATCCTCGCGGGCCGGATCGGGCCCGGCGAGCGGATCAACCAGGAGCTGATCGCGCGGGAGCTCGGCGTCTCCCGAACGCCCGTCCGGGAGGCGCTGACCGTGCTCGCGAGCGAGGGGCTCGTGACGATCGTGCCGCGCCGCGGCGCGTACGTGAGCACGTTCGGCGAGCGCGACGTCCACGAGATCTACGACGTCCGGGAGCTGCTCGAGCCGCACGCCGCCTCGACCGCCTGCATGCTCGCGACGCTCACCGAGGTCGAGGGGTTGAGGCGGCTCGAGGACGAGCTCGAGCGGGCCGGCGACGCGGACCCCGAGCGGGCATTCGAGCTGAACCGGCAGTTCCACCACCGGCTCTGCGCGCCGTGCGCGAACCGGGTCCTGCTGCAGCTGCTCGAGGCGATCTGGTCGCAGCAGACCGCGCTTCGCATCTACGCCTACTACGCGCAGAGCGCGCGCGCGCTCGAGCGCACTCACGCCGAGCACCGGGCGATCGTCGAGGCGTTCGCCGCTCGTGACCCGGAGCGCACCGGCACCCTCGTTCGCGACCACATCCAGGCGGCGCACCAGGCGCTCGTGACCCTGATGGCCGCTCCGGCAGCGGGAGCCGCGTAGCCGTGTGCGGGATCGCCGGCATCCTCTACCGCGAGCCGGGGCCGCTCGGGGAGTCGCTCGTGGCGATGTGCTCGGCGATGCGCCACCGCGGCACCGACTCGACCGGGTTCGCTCTCTACGGCGAGCCCGACCCGGACCGGCTGATCGTGCGCCTGCGCTTCCCCGACGCGACCGAGTGGGAGAAGCGCGTCGAGGACATCATGCACAGCGTCTTCTCGCGCGGCGGCGACGTGGCGGTCGACCACGCCGTCGACCGAGCGCGCAACGCCGACGATCGGTTCGTGCGCCTCGAGGTCCGTTTCGGCGGCACCGTCCGCGAGCTCGTGCACGCGATCGAGGAGCCCGGGCACGTCGAGATCCAGTCGGTCGGCCATTCGCTCGAGATCGTGAAGGATCTCGGCGACGCCGAGGACGTCGACGCCCGCCACGGGATCCGGGCCTTCCGGGGCACCCACGGGCTCGGCCACGTTCGGCTCGCGACGGAGTCGATCACGGCCGTTCCCTACGGGCACCCGTTCTGGGCCGAGCCGTTCCCGGACATCGCGATCGCCCACAACGGTCAGCTGACCAACTACTACAAGTTCCGGCGCCTGCTCGAGCAGCAGGGCTACCGCTTCCACACCGGCAACGACTCCGAGCTGATCGCGGTCTACCTCGCCGACAAGATGGAGCACGGCCAGACGTTCTACGAGGCGCTCAAGGACTCGGTCTACGAGCTCGACGGCTGCTTCGCCTACCTCCTCTGCACCCGCGACGCGATCGGCTCCGCCAAGGATCGCTTCGCAGTCAAGCACCTCGTCGTCGCGGACGTCGACGGCGACCTCGGCATGGCGACGGAGGAGCAGGCGATCCGCGCGGTCTTCCCGCAGGAGCTCGAGACCGTCCACCCCGACCCGCGCTCGGTCTTCGTCTGGGAGACGAACGGCCGCGTGCTCCAGGAGATCGTCTGATGGCCGTGACCGCCGGGATCACCCACCTGTCCGATACCCGGGCAGAGATCGACGTCGACGTCATCGAGCACCTGAACCGGGAGCTGCGTCGCCTGACGGCGGAGGGCGTGACCGAGATCGTGATCCGCAACCCACGCTCGCGCCACAACCTCGCGGTCGGCCAGGGCGCGGGCGTTCGGATCTTCTTCGACGGCTCCTGCGGCTACTACTGCGGCGGGCTCAACAACGGCGCCGAGATCGAGGTCGCCCGCAACGTCGGCTGGGGCACGGGCGAGGCGATGGCCTCCGGCTCGATCCGGGTCGGCGGCTCCGCCGCGCTGGGTACCGGCGCCGGGATGCGCGGCGGTCTGATTCACGTCAAGGGCGACTGCGGCCCCCGTACCGGCGCCGCGATGAAGGGCGGCACGCTGATCGTCGAGGGCTCCGTCGGCTACCTCGCCGGCTTCATGACTCACGCCGGCGACCTGATCGTGCTCGGCAACGCGGGCGAGGCGCTCGGCGATTCGCTCTGGGAAGGGCGGATCTACGTCGCGGGCGAGATTCGCGGCCTCGGCAACGACGCGAACGCGGTCGAGCCCGACGACGAGGACTCTGCCCGCGTGCACGCGCTCCTGCGCGAGCAGGGGATCGACGGGCAGTTCGCGTTCAAGAAGATCGTTGCCGGCCAGAAGCTCTGGTACTTCGACAATCGCAACCCGGAGGCCTGGCTGAAGATATGAGCAGCGATCTCCCCCGCCACCCCGCCCCCGACGGGCACGAGCCGCAGATCGTCCAGGGCCGCTCGCACGTCTGGCGGGCCGAGATCATCCGCGACATCCAGGCGAAGGCCGAGCTCGGCCGCTACCAGATCCGCGGCTTCTCGACCTTCCAGAAGTTCCCCTCTCTGGACGAGCTCGTCTTCCTGCCGGCCGCGATGACGCGCCTGCCGCTCGAGGGCTACCGCGAGCACTGCGTGACCGAGACCGTTGTCGGCGGCGGCCAGCCGGAGCTCGTCTCGCGACCGCTCGAGCTCGCGATCCCCGTCTACCTGACCTCGATGAGCTTCGGTGCGCTCGGGACGAACGCGAAGATGGCGCTCGGGATGGGCTTCTCCCGCGCCGGCTCGGCGACCTGCACCGGCGAGGGCGGGATGCTCGAGGAGGAGCGCGACGCCTCGACGCGCCTGATCTACCAGATGACGCCGTCGCGCTACGGCCTCGATCTCGAGCACCTGCGCAAGGCCGATGCGATCGAGATCGTGGTCGGGCAGGGCGCGAAGCCCGGCACCGGGGGGATGCTGCTCGGGATGAAGGTCTCCGAGAAGGTCGCGGGCATGCGCACACTGCCCGTCGGCGTCGACCAGCGCTCCGCCGTTCGCCACCCGGACTTCCTCGGGGCGGACGACCTCCAGGTCAAGATCCTCGAGCTCCGGGAGGCGACCGACTACCAGACGCCGATCATCCTCAAGCTGCCGGCCTGTCGCGTCCGGGAGGACGTCAAGATCGCGGCCAAGACCGGCTGCGACGCGATCGTCGTCGACGGCACCGAGGGCTCGACGGCGGCGGCACCCGAGTTTCAGCTCGACCACACGGGTATCCCGACCCTCGCCGCGATCCCGGCCGCGCGCCGCGCGCTCGAGGAGATCGGGATGTACGGCAAGGTGACGCTGATTGCGTCGGGCGGGATCCGCAACGGCGTCGACGCCGCCAAGGCGCTCGCTCTGGGCGCGGACTGCGTCGCGATCGGGACGGCGGCGCTCGTCGCGCTCGGGTGCAACGCGCCCCGCCACGTCGAGGACTATCGGGCGCTCGGGACCGAGCCGGGGGCCTGTCACCACTGCCACACCGGCCGCTGCCCGGTCGGGATCACGACGCAGGACCCGGAGCTCGAGGCGCGCCTCGACCCGGAGCAGGGCGCCGAGCGCGTCCGCAACTTCCTCAGCGCGATGACCATGGAGATGACGGTGATCGCGAAGTCCTGCGGCAAGGGGAATGTCCACAATCTCGAGCCCGAGGATCTCCGTGCCGTCTCGCTCGAGGCCTCCGCTTTGACCGGGGTGCCGCTGGCGGGCGTCGACTGGGCCGTCGGGCCGGACACGTTCGGGAGGGGAGGCTAGCCGTGGTTGCCCAGGAGGATCTCGCCCGCGTCAAGGAGCTCTTCGACCTCCACGACGTCCACACCGTCGAGTGCGCCTTCGCCGACGTGTGGGGCCTGCCTCGCGGCAAGCGCGTCCCGGCGAGTCACTTCCTGAAGCTCGCCGAGAAGGGATTCGCGCTCGCGAACGTCGTGATGGTCTGGGACATGTGGTGCAACCTGTTCGACACGCCGTTCTGCAAGAGCTCGTCCGGGTGGCCGGACATGGTCGCGGTGCCGGATCTCTCGACGCTCCGCCTCGCCACGTGGCAGGAGGGCACGGCCTTCTGCATCTGCGACACGCTCGACGAGCAGACCCACGAGCCGCTGGCCGTCGACACCCGCCACCGCCTGCGCGGCGCCGTCGAGCGGGTCCGGGAGCACGGCTACGAGCCGATGATGGCGACCGAGATCGAGTTCCACCTCTGCACGCCCGACTGGGAGCCCGTCTACCGCGGCGTCCACTGCTACTCGCTGCCCAAGGGCGGCGAGGTCGAGCCCGTCACCGGTGAGGTGCGCCGCAAGCTCGAGGCGTTCGGGATCGTCGTCGAGGCCTGCAACGTCGAGTATGGGCCCGCCCAGGTCGAGGTCAACCTCGAGTACGGCCCGGCGCTCCAGGTCGCTGACAACACGATGATCTTCAAGTACGTCGTCAAGGAGATCGCGCGGCAGCACGGCCTGCGCGCGACGTTCATGGCGAAGCCTTTCTTCGGCGAGGCGGGCAACGGCCTCCACGTCCACCAGAGCCTCCGCTCGCTCGAGACCGGCAAGAACGCCTTCGCGGCAGCCGATCTGGACGAGGGGCCGATCCGCTCGAGCGTGATGCGCCGCTGGCTGACCGGGCTGCTCGCCCACCAGATCGAGCTGACGGCGATCAACTGTCCGACGATCAACTCGTACAAGCGGGTCGAGGACTACTCGTTCGCCCCGACGTGCGTCACCTGGGGCGGCGACAACCGGACGGTCGCGGTGCGGTCGGTGATGGGCCACGGCGAGTCGACCCGGCTCGAGGCCCGTGGCGCCGCGGCCGACGCGAACCCGTACCTCGTTCTCGCGAGCCTGCTCCACGCCGGCCTCGACGGGCTCGAGTGCGAGCTGCCGCTGCCTCCGATGACGCCCGGCGACGCGTACGTCGACACGACGTCGCCGCGGATCCCGACCACGCTCGAGGCCGCGGTCGCCGAGCTCGAGCGCAGCACGTTCCTGCGCGGCATCTACGGCGACCTGTTCCTCGACACGTTCGCGGAGATGCTCCGCCACGAGGTCGGCGTGTTCGCGCGCCAGGTGACCGACTGGGAGCGCGACCGCTACATCGAGGTCGTGTGATGGACGTCTGCCGCGTCGTCGGCCAGGCGGTCTCGACCGCGAAGGACGAGGGGCTGCACGGCACCAAGCTCCTGCTCGTCCGCGTGGCGGGGCCGGACGGCACGCCGGGCGGCGACGCGTTCGCTGCCACCGACACGGTCGGGGCGGGGGAGGGCGAGCTCGTGCTCGTCGCCCGCGGCTCGGCCGCCCGCAGCACAAAGAGGACCGGCGGCGTCCCCACGGACGCCGCCATCGTCGCGATCCTCGACTCGCTCTCGGTCGACGGAGCGGTCACGTACCACAAGGGATGAGCACACCGCAGTCCCGCAGGCAAGGAGCGAGCCCGAGGGCTCGGAAAGGAGAAGGAGGAACGATGGCACGGAACGGCAGCATGCAGGCGCTCGGGATGATCGAGACGCGTGGTCTCGTCGGCGCGATCGAGGCGGCCGACGCGATGGTGAAGGCCGCGAACGTCACGCTCGTCGGCAAGGAGCAGGTCGGTGGCGGCTACGTCACGGTCCTCGTCCGCGGCGATGTCGGCGCGGTCAAGGCGTCGACCGATGCGGGCGCCGAGGCGGCCGCCAAGGTCGGCGAGCTCGTCTCGACGCACGTGATCGCGCGGCCGCACGAGGACGTCGAGGCGCTGCTCCCCGGCGTCAAGTCGACCGCGACGGCCTAGTAGACCACCGAGACGACCGAGAAGGAGGTGCGCCAGATGCAGGGCGCTGACTTCGACGCGATCGTTCGCGCGGTGGTCCGCGAGCTGGGCGGCCAGGGTGCCGGCGGGGCGAGCAGCCTCGTGCAGGCCCCGCCGAACGGCGGCGCGGGCGGGGGGCTGGCCATGGTCCCGCATCCGCCGAACACGCGTCTCATCCCCGACCCGCCGCTCGCCACGCGGGAGCCCTCTCCGCACCGCGAGCGCTACGGCGCGGGCAAGACGAAGGTCACCGTGCTCGGTGCGGGCCACGGCGGCTCGGCGATGGCCGGGCACCTGACGCTGCTCGGCTTCGACGTCACCGTGTTCTCGATCTACGGGCGCGAGCTCGATCCGATCGAGGCCAAGGGCGGCGTCGACATGATCGGCGAGGAGGTGCGCGGCCAGGCCAAGTACGCGCGCATCTGCCGCCCGATCGACGAGGCCGTCAAGGGCGCCGACCTGATCATGATCGCCGCGCCCGCGATCGCCCATCGCGTCTACGCGACGCTGCTCGCGCCGATCCTCCAGGACGGGCAGGTCATCTGCCTGAACCCGGGCCGGACGGGCGGCGCGCTCGAGTTCGCGCAGGTGCTGACGCGGTTTGCCTGCCGCGCCGACATCGTGCTCGGCGAGACGCAGACGTTCATCTACGCGGCCGAGCAGCGCGGGCCGGGCACGGTCGAGATCCTGAAGGAGAAGTTCCGGATGCGCGCCTCGGCGCTCCCCGCGTCCGCGAACGACCAGTTCATCAACGTGATCCGGGGCCTCTACCCGCAGATCGAGGCGGGCGAGAACGTGCTCGAGACGTCGATCAACAACATCGGCGGCGTCGTCCACCCGACCGCGATGCTGCTCAACTCGCACGTGGTCGAGGAGGTTGCCGGCGGCAACACCGACCTGCGCTTCTACAAGAACCAGATCGGTCCCACCGTCGCGAACCTCGTGATGGAGCAGATGGACGGCGAGAAGTGCGAGCTCGCGCGCACGTTCGGCCTGCGCGAGATCTGGTCGGTCAAGGAGTGGTACGAGCAGTCCTACCGCGTGACCGGCTCGGACATGTGGGACGCGATGCAGCGCAACCCGTACTACGAGGGCTTCACGGCGCCGCCGCACATCCTCACCTACAACCACCTCGTCGACGAGATCCCGAACACGCTCGTGCCGGTCTCGGAGCTCGGTCGTGCCCTTGGCGTCGACACGACGATGACCGACGTGATCATCGATCTCGGCTGCGCGATGACCCAGATCGACTTCCGCAAGCACGGCCGCACCCTCGAGGTGCTCGGGCTGGACGGGATGACGAAGGACGAGATGCTCCACTACGTCAACTTCGAGCCGCTCGGGGGGCGCTGCCGCGAGATCGGCGTCTGCCGGGCCCTGCCCTACTACCGCTAGACGGGGGACGGGATGGCTGACGTCGAGCGGTCGAAGGCCCAGGCGGACGAGCTCGCCCTGCGCGCGCACGCGGCCGCGCAGGCCTGGGCCGGCGCCGGCCAGGCCGACGTCGACCGGGTGATCGAGGCGATGGCGCAGGCCGGGACCGAGCACGCGCAGCGGCTCGCCGACCTCGCCTACGAGGAGACCGGCTACGGGAGGCCCGATCACAAGGCCTTCAAGAACCTGTTCAACTCGCAGTTTCTCTACGAGTTCATCCGGCACGTCCCGACCGTCGGCGTGATCGCCGAGCACCCGTCCCGCCGCTATGTCGAGATCGCGGAGCCGGTCGGCGTCGTCGCCGGGCTCGTACCGGTCACGAACCCGACCTCGACCGTGATGTTCAAGGCGCTGATCGCGCTCAAGGCTCGTAACGCGATCGTCTGCGCACCGCACCCGCGGGCGGTGCGCTGCTCGGCGGAGACGGCGCGGCTGATGGACGAGGCGGCGACCGACGCGGGCGCGCCGCCGAACCTCGTCCAGTGCATGACCGAAGTGTCGCTCGAGGGCACCGACGCGCTCATGCGCCACTACCGCACCGACCTCGTGCTCGCGACGGGCAGCCGGGCGATGGTGCTCGCCGCGTACTCGTCCGGCAAGCCGACCTACGCGGTCGGCCCCGGCAACACGACCGCGTACGTGCACCGCAGCGCCGCGGACCCCGGCGAGACCGCCGCGATGCTGATCGTCTCCTCCACGTTCGACAACGGCACGCCCTGCGCATCCGAGCAGGCCGTCGTCGCCGACGGGGAGATCGCCGGGCGGCTGCGCGCCGAACTCGAGGCTCGCGGCGCCTACTTCTGCAACGAGCGGGAGCAGGCGGCGGTCGAGCGGATGTGCTTCCCGCAGGGCGCCAAGGGGCCAGCGGCCGTCGACATCGTCGGTCAGTTCCCATCGAGGCTCGCCGAGCTGGCGGGGATCACGGTGCCGGAGGGAACGCGGATGCTCGTCGTCAGGCCGATCGGCGTCGGCCGCGAGCACCCGCTCTCCCGGGAGATCCTCTGCCCGATTCTCAAGTGGTACGAGGGTCGCACTGAGGAGGAGGCCTTCGCGACCGTGCACGCGCTCCTGAAGTACGGGGGCGACGGGCACACGGCGGCGATTCACGCGGAAGACGACGGCGTCATCGGCCGCTTCGCGGGCCGGATGCCCGCCTACAGGATCGTCGTCAACGAGACGGCGATCTTCGGCGCCTCCGGCTTCACGACGGGCGTCGACCCGTCGTACATGCTCGGCACGGGCACGATCGGGGGCACGATCAGCTCCGACAACATCGGCCCGCGCCACCTCGTCAACGTCAAGCGCGTGGCGATGCCGGTGCGCTCGTGGCGCGAGGCCGGGCTCGAGGAGGCCGGCAAGGGGCCCCACCATTTCGCCCCGCCCGTCGCGTCGCCCGACCTGGAGGCGTTCGTGCGCGAGATCGTGGAAAGGGTGATGGCACGTGGCTAGCGCGATCGGCATGGTGGAGGCGCGCGCGTACATCGCGGCGGTTGCCGCCGCGGACGCGATGCTGAAGGCGGCCCAGGTGACGCTGTCGGGGCCGATCAAGAAGGTCGACCCGGGCCTCATGACCGTGACCGTGACGGGTGAGGTCTCGGCGGTGCGCTCGGCGGTCGACGCGGGCGCCCAGGAGGCCGCGCGCGTGGGCGAGCTCGTCTCGGCGCACGTGATCCCGCGGCCCGAGGACGGCACCGACGGGCTCCTGAGGTAGCCGTGCCGGACTTCCAGCTTCGCAGCTACGTTCGCATCGACTGCATGCAGCCGCAGTACGCGGCGTACGTCGGCGCGACCGTCCAGGGAGACATCCCGGTCGCCGGGATGGCCGAGCTGTTCATCGAGGTGGCGCCGTCGAACGAGGTCTACCGGGTCGCCGACGTGGCCCTGAAAGCCGCCGACGTCCGGCCCGGGACCCAGTTCGTCGAGCGCGAGTTCGGCCTGCTCGAGGTGCACTCGTTCGACCCGTCGGCGGTCGAGGCGGCGGCCCAGGCGATCTTCTCGCTCACCGGCCTGACCGAGGCGGACGCGATCGCGCCCGAGGTGGCCTCGGCCCAGGTGATCACGAACGTCGATCCCTACCAGGCCCAGCTGATCAACAAGTTTCGCCGCGGCGCCCTGCTCGTGCCCGGTCAGACGCTGCTCGTGATGGAGATCGCGCCGGCCGCCTACGTGACGCTGGCCGCCAACGAGGCGGAGAAGGCCTCCGACATCGACCAGGTCTACATCTCGAACGTCGGCCGCTTCGGGCGGCTGATGGTGGCCGGGCTCGAGTCGGAGGTGCTCGCGGCGCGTGACGGGGCGCTCGCGGCGATCGAGTCGCTCGCGAGACGCGGGGTGGCCGCGTGAGCCGGCTCGTCGACCACGACGCCGTCGCCCTGCTCGCAGCCCAGTCGCGCGTCCGTGCCGTCGTGCGGCGCGTGCTCTGGCGCGACTTCCCGGGAGCCGCCTCGGCCGAGCTCGTCGAGCGGGTCTGTCAGGCCGTGTTCAAGGAGCTTCGCCTCTGCTGCGGCGACTGCGCCTGCGGCGCTCCCGAGCCGGGCCCCGGTGTCGCGCTCCAACTGCAACCGATTGCCAACCGGAGGTGTGGCTGTCGATGACGAAGGTGACGGTCGTCGGCGCGGGCATGGTCGGATCGTCGACCGCCATGCGCATCGGCGAGCAGCGACTCTGCGAGGAGCTCGCGCTCGTGGACGTGGTGGACGGCGTCGCGGAGGCGATGGCGCTCGACATCGGCCAGGCGCTGCCGTTCGCCGGCTCGGACACGCTCGTCACGGGCGGAGCCGGCTACGGGCACACAGCCGGCTCGGACGTGGTCGTGATCACCGCCGGCCTGCCCCGCAAGCCGGGCCAGAGCCGCGCCGACCTGCTCGAGGCGAACGGGAAGATCATCGCGGCGGTCGCTGGCGAGGTGCGTGACCGCTCCCCGCAGGCGGTCGTGATCGTGGTCACGAACCCGCTCGACGAGATGACCGCGCTCGCCCAGCGCCTGACCGGGTTCCCGCCCGAGCGCGTGATGGGCATGGCCGGGATGCTCGACACAGCCCGCTTCCGCGCCTTCATCGCCTGGCGCACGAGGACGCCGCCGACCCGGGTCGAGGCGCTGACGCTCGGCTCGCACGGCGACACGATGGTACCCGTGCCGCGGCTCTCGACCGTGAACGGCCGCCCGCTCGGAGAGGTGCTGTCCGCCGCCGACATCGACGCGCTCGTCGAGCGCACGCGCGACGGCGGCGCCGAGATCGTGCGGCTGCTCAAGCGCGGTTCCGCGTGGTGGGCGCCGAGCGCCGCGATCACGGAGATGGTGCGCGCGATCATCCGCGACGAGCGTCGCGTGATGCCCGTGTCGGCCTACTGCCGCGGCGAGCTCGGGATCGACGGCGGCGTCTACGTCGGCGTGCCGGCTCGCCTCGGCCGCGGCGGCGTGCTCGAGATCGTCGACGTCGGCCTCACCGCCGCCGAGCTCGACGGGCTCAGGGCCGCGGCCGCCGAGGTCTCCCAGCGGGTCGCCGACCTCGATGCGATCCTCGCCGGTGGCGGCGGTGGCGGCGGGGACGTGTCGGTGCCCGCCCCGGCGGCGCAGCCCGCGCGACCCTCGCGTGACCTGGCACTCGAATCGAAGGTGCGCACGGCCGCCCGGCAGGTGCTCGCCCGGACCGGCCAGCTCGATCGCCTCGAGGAGGTCGTCCAGCGGGCCATGGCCCAGCTTCCCTGAGCGTGCTCGCCGGGAGGCGCGTGACGCCCTTCGACAAACACCGAGCAATGGCCGGCCGTGATCAGCGCCGGGTGCCGGCCCCGTGAACGTGATCGAGACGGCCAGGGCGCACGCCCGCGACGTCGTGGCGCCCAGCGTCGAGCGGTGGGAACGGGAGGGCCGCTTCCCGCGTGCCGCGGTGGAGGCGGCCGCGGCGGGCGGGCTCTGCGGCCTGTTCGCCCCACCCGAGGCGGGCGGCCAGGGACTCACGTTCGCGGAAGGAATGGGCGTGTTCGAGGAGCTCGGCCGCGCCGACGCGAGCTACGCGTTCGCGCTCTCGATGCACAACGCCGTCACGACCGTGCTCACCCGCTATGCCTCGGTGGAGGTGCGCGAGCGCTGGGCGGGGCCGCTCACGAGCGGTCGCGCGCTCGGCGGCTTCAGCCTGACCGAGCCGCACGCCGGCTCCGACGCGGCCGCGATCACGACCCGTGCCAAGCCCGACGGCGCGGGTGGCTACCTGCTCAGCGGCCGCAAAGCCTGGGTCTCGCTCGCGGGCGAGGTGGACGTGTTCGCCCTCGTCTGCCGCAGCGGCGACGGGCCCGGCTACGGGGACGTGATGGTCGTCGCGCTCGCCGCCGACCAGCCCGGTGTCCGCGTCGCCCGCCTGTACGACAAGATGGCCTCGGCCTTCCTGCCGATCGGCGAGCTCGAGCTCGACGGGGCCCGCGTCTCAGCGGCCGAGGTGATCGCGCCGCCCGGCGCCGGTTTCCAGGCCGCGCTCGGCGCGATCGACGTCGCCCGGGTTGACATCGCGGCGATCTCGGTCGGGCTCGCGGCCGAGGCGCTCGAGCTCGCGCTCCGCCACGCGGCGATGCGACGGATGTTCGCGGGCGTCGAGCTCGATCTCCAGGCGATCCAGTTCGCGCTCGCCGACGTCGAGACCGACGTGATCGCGGGCCGCCTGCTCTACCAGCGAGCGGCAGGGCTCTTGGGCGGCCCCGGAGGAGCGGTGGCCGCGGCGCACGCGAAGCGCTTCTGCCCGGACGCGGCGCTCCGCGCCGCGATCACGTGCAGCGAGACGCTCGGCGCCTACGGCTGGCTCAACGACACTCCGCTCCCGCGCTTCATCGCGCTTGCGAAGATGCTCCAGGTCGTCGACGGTACGACCGAGATCCAGCGCGTGGTGATCGCTCGCGACCTGCGCCGCCGGGCCACCGGGCTCGTCGGTGAGGGTCCTGACAGGCAAAGGAGATGACGATGTCCGACTCGGTGCCCATCGGAACGCTGCCGCCGCTCGGCGAGGTGCCTCCGAAGATGCTCGCCCAGGTGGTGCGCCAGGATCGGCTTGGCGCGCCGCGGGATGCGTTCCGGGTCGAGGAGATCGACACGCCCGCGATCGGGCCCGACGAGGTGCTGGTCGCGGTGATGGCAGCCGGGATCAACTTCAACAACGTCTGGGCGGCCAAGGGTGTCCCGATCGACGTGATCGCGGTGCGCCAGAAGGCAGGCGACCCGCGCGACTACCACGTCGGCGGCAGCGACGCTTCCGGGATCGTCTACGCGGTCGGGGCCGACGTCGGCAACGTGGCCGTCGGTGACGAGGTCGTGATCCATCACGGCTTCTGGGATCGAGACGATCCGTGGGTGCGCGCCGGCAAGGACCCGATGATCGCGCCGTCCGCGAAGATCTGGGGCTACGAGACGAACAACGGCTCGTTCGGTCAGTTCGCGGTCGCCCAGGCCCACCAGGTGATGCCGAAGGCCGACCACCTGACCTGGGAGGAGGCGGCGGCGCCGACGCTCGTCGGCACGACCGCCTACCGGATGCTGCACGGCTGGCAGGGCAACGAGGTCGGCGAGGGCGACGTCGTGCTGGTCTGGGGCGGCTCGGGCGGCGTCGGCTGCCAGGCGATCCAGATCGCGAGGGAGGCGGGAGCCGTCTCGATCGCGGTTGTCTCCTCGGCGGAGAAGGGCGAGTACTGCGTCGGCCTCGGCGCCGCCGGCTTCGTCGACCGCGGCGAGTTCGACCACTGGGGGATTCCGCCCCACTGGACGGACGGCGCCGGCCAGAAGGCGTGGACGGCGTCCGCGCGCGAGTTCGGCAAGCGGATCTGGGAGATCCTCGGCGAGCGCCGCAACCCGACGATCGTGGTCGAGCACCCGGGCGAGGCGACGATCCCGACCTCGATCTTCGTCTGCGAGGCGGGCGGCATGGTCGTGATCTGCGCGGGCACGACGGGCTACTCGGCGATGGTCGACCTGCGCTACCACTGGGTGCGCCAGAAGCGGCTCCAGGGGTCGCACGGCACGAACGATCCGCAGGCCTACGCCTACAACGAGCTCGTCCGTGCCGGCCGGATCGACCCGTGCCTCGGCCGGCTGCTCGGGTTCGAGGAGATCGGCCAGGCCCACCAGGACATGGACGAGGGCAGGCTCGGTCTCGGCAACGCGGCCGCCCTCGTCGGCGCGCCCGAGCCCGGCCTCGGCAGGAAGGCCGGCTAGCGGGCCCGGCCGGTGACGGTCGCGGAGGCGAACGCGCGCTGCGCCGGCAGGCTCCCGGGCCTGCTCGGGGTCGAGTTCACGGAGGTCGGGGGCGGACGGATGTGCGCCCGCCTCGTGGTTCGCGAGGAGCTTCTGAATACGGACGGCGACCTCCACGGCGGCACGATCAGCGCGTTCGCGGACGCCGTCTGCGGGATCGGGGCCGTCGCGCATCTGCCCGAGGGGGCGACCGGCGCCGGCACGATCGAGCTGAAGGCGAACCTGTTTCGGGTCGTCCGTGACGGCGTGCTCGAGTGCGAGGCGAGTCTCGTCCACGGCGGGCGCACGACCCAGGTCTGGGATGCGAGCATCCGGCTTCAGGGCGACGCGCGACCGGTCGCCCTCTTTCGCTGCACCCAGCTCCTGCTCTACCCGCGCACCGGCTGACCGCGGCCGCCCGCCGTGCCGCGAGCACGTATGCTCGCTCCCGTGGGTGGCGAGGGCGAAGCGCGGGCGGAGTGGGTGCTGCCGTATCGCCCGCCGCTCGCCTGGGGCGCGCTGGCGGAGTACCTCGGCGCCCGGGCGATCCCCGGAGTCGAGGCGGTCGAGGCCGGGGTTTACCGGCGCACGATCCGGACGGGAGACGGCGCCGGCGTGGTCGAGCTCGAGCGGCTGTCGGAGGCCCCGAGCTTCCGCCTGCGCGCACCCGCCGGCGCCGGCGATGCGGCCGAGCGGGCGCGGCGCCTGCTCGATCTCGAAGCCGACCCCGGAGCGATCGAGCGGGTGCTCGGCGCCGACCCGTTCCTCGCGCCGCTGATCGAGCGGCGGCCGGGAGTGCGCCTGCCCGGTGCGTGGGAGCCGTTCGAGCTCGCCGTCAGGGGCATCATCGGCCAGCAGGTCTCGGTTCGGGCCGCGACGACGATCGCCGGGCGCGTTGCCGCCGCGTTCGGGGAGCCCTTCGACGGCAGCGGACTCACGCGGCTGTTTCCAGCTCCGGAGGCTCTCGCCGGGGCCGAGCTCGAGCGGGCCGGACTGACGCGCGCCCGTGCGGCCGCCATCCGCGGGCTGGCGGCCGCGGTCGTCTCCGGCGACGTGTCCCTGGAGGCGGCCTGCGATCCGATGGAGACCAGGGCCCGTCTCGTCGCGCTCCCGGGAATCGGTCCCTGGACGGCGGAGTACGTTGCCATGCGCGCCCTGCGCGACCCGGATGCCTTTCCGGCCTCCGATCTCGGTCTGCGCTACGCGCTCGCCGCGAACGGCCGGCCCGCGAGCGCCGGCGAGACGAGGGCGCGCGCGGAGGCCTGGCGACCCTGGCGCGCGTACGCGGCCGTGCACCTCTGGCTCTCGCTCGCGGACGGGGCGGCGCCGTGACCGTGGAGGAGGCGAACGCCCGGCTCGCCGGCACGTTCTCGGGCACGCTCGGGGTCGAGATCACCGCGCTGCGCGAGGGTGCCGTCGCTGCGCGCCTGCCCATCCGGCCGGAGCTGCTCGCTGCCAACGGCTACCTGCACGGCGCCGCCGTGGTCGCGATCGCGGATACCGCCTGCGCGTTCGGCGCTTTCACCCATCTCCCCGAGCGAGCGACCGGGTTCACGACGATCGAGCTGAAGAGCAACTTCCTCGCCACCGCCCGCGACGGCGCGCTCGCCTGCGAGGCCACGCTCGCGCACGGCGGCCGCACCACCCAGGTCTGGGACGCGCGCGTCACGGCCGAGGGGAGCGGCCGGACGCTCGCCCTCTTTCGCTGCACCCAGCTCCTGTTGCGCGGGTAGGCCGCGCGGGCGCCGGCCCGTAGAATGCCCGTACGATGAGCACGGTCGACCGGGACGCCGGCTCGCTCCGGGCCGCCTTCTACGCGACGCGGCCAATCGCTCGCGACAACCTCGTCCCCGAGGACCCGTCGCTCGGGCTCGCCGCGTTCTCGAGCCCCTTCGACCCGGAGCCGTCGCTCGTGCTCGAGGGCGGTCGCGTGGTCGAGCTCGACGGCACGCCGGAGGGGGAGTTCGACCTGCTCGATGAGTTCATCGCGCGACACGGGATCGACGTCGAGGTTGCGCCCGGGGCGATGGCGCTCGACACCGTCGCGTTCGCGCGCATGCTCGTTGACCCCGGCGTCCCGCGGGCAGAGATCGTGCGTCTCGCGGCCGGAATGACGCCCGCGAAGATCGCCCGGACGCTTGCCGTCCTGACACCGGTCGAGATTCTCCAGGCGATCCAGAAACTGCGCGTCCGGCGCACGCCGTCGATCCAGGGGCACGTCACGAACCGCGTCGACCATCCGCTCCTGCTCGCCGCCGACTCCGCGGCCGCGGTCGCGCTCGGGTTCAGGGAGCTCGAGACGACGGTGCCCGTGCTGCGCGACGCGCCCTCGAACGCGCTCGCGCTGCTGATCGGCGGCCAGGTCGCCGCCGCCGGCGCGTTGACCCAGTGCTCCGTCGAGGAGGCGACGGAGCTCGAGCTCGGGCTGCGTGGGCTGACGACGTACGCGGAGACGGTCTCCGTCTACGGCACAGAGCAGGTGTTCCTGGACGGCGACGACACACCGTGGTCGAAGGCGTTCCTCGCCTCCTGCTACGCGTCTCGCGGCCTCAAGATGCGCTTCACCTCCGGCTCCGGCGCGGAGGCGCTGATGGGCGCCGCCGAGGGGAAATCGCTCCTCTACCTCGAGGCGCGCTGTCTCGCGGTCACGCGTGCGGCCGGGTCGCAGGGCGTCCAGAATGGCGGCATCGACGGCGTCAACGTGACCGCCTCGGTTCCCGGCGGGATGCGCGAGGTGATCGCCGAGAACCTCTGCGTGATGCTGCATGACCTCGAGTCCTGCTCGGGCAACGACACGCTGATGTCGTCGTCCGACCTGCGCCGCGTCGCTCACACGCTGCCGCTGCTGCTCGCCGGCGCCGACTTCCTCTTCTCCGGCTTCGGCACGATCCCGGCCTACGACAACGCGTTCGGCCCGTCGAACCTGAACGCCGAGGACATCGATGACTACCTGGTGATCCAGCGCGACTGGGGCTTCGAGGGCGGCCTGCGCTCGCGCGCCGACGGCGACCTGCTCGCGCTGCGCCGCCGTGCCGCCGAGGCCTGCCGCGCCGTCTACGAGGAGCTCGAGCTGGCCGAGTTCACGGACGAGGACGTCGACGCCTGCGCCCGCGCCCACGGCTCGCTCGACGTGCCCGAGCTTCCCGCCGACCTCGTCCCGACGATCGGGGAGCGGATCATGGAGCGCGGCCTGACCGCGCTCGACGCCGTGCGCGCGCTCGCGGGCCGCGGCTTCGAGGTGGAGGCCGAGCGCGTGCTCGAGATGCTGCGACAGCGGCTGCTCGGCGACTTCCTGCAGACGGCCGCGATCTTCGACGAGGAGATGAACGTCCTCTCGGCGCTGACCGACCCGAACGACTACGCGGGTCCCGGGACCGGCTACCGGATGTCCGCCGAGCGGCAGGTCGAGGTCGCGAGCGTCCGCCAGGTGTGGCAGACCGCCGAGCTGCTCGCCGACCAGGCGGCTGCGGCCGGCTGCCTGCGACTCACGGAGCTCGGGCCGGCCCGCTCGCGCGTCCGCCCCGACGAGGTCGTCGTCGGGATCTCCCCGGCCTTCGGGATCGAGATCTGGGCAGCGCTCGGCGGCCTGACCGTGGCCGAGGTGCTCCGCCAGGTGCTGGCCGGGATCGAGGAGGAGGGCGTCGAGAGCCGGGTCGTCCGGGTCGGTCACACGATCGACCTCGGCGCGATCGGCTGGGCCGCGGCGCAGCTCTCCGGCTCCGGCGTCTCGGTCGGCCTGCAGGCGAAGGGCACCGCCCTCATCCACCGGGCCGACCTGCCGCCGCTCGCGAATCTCGAGCTGTTCTCGGTCGCCCCCCGCGTCACCCCGGAGCTCTACCGCGGCCTCGGACGCAACGCCGCCAGGTTCGCCAGGGGGATCGCCCCCGAGCCACTCCTGCTTCCGGAGTCGAGCGAGCCGCTCGGCTCCACCTACCACGCCCGTGTCGTTCAGCTCGTCGCGATCGAGCGACGGCTCGTGCGCCCGGGTGCCCCCGTCGAGGTGGCGGCAACGTGGCCGGCCTGATCTACCCGCTCTCGCGGGGGAGCCGCGACCGGATCGTCACGACGACCGGGCGGCCAGTCTCCGAGCTGACCCTGGCGGCGGTGCTCGCCGGCGAGGTCGGCCCCGCCGACCTGCGCATCAGCCCCGAGACGCTGCGTCTCCAGGCCGGTTTCGCGGAGGCGGGCGGGAATCGCCAGCTCGCCGAGAACCTCCGCCGCGGCGCTGAGCTAACGGCGTTCGCCGACGACGAGCTGCTCGCCTTCTACGAGCGCCTGAGACCGGGGCGCTCGACCGCGTCGGAGCTCGACGGGCTGGCTCGGAGCCTCGCGGAGCGCGGCGCCGAGCGCTGCGCGAGCCTCGTGCGCGAGGCGCGCGCGGCCTACGTCAGACGCGGCCTGATCGAGGTGGAGTGAGAGCGCGCGAGCTCGGCATCCGGATCGGCGCCGGCGAGCCGGGCCCCCGGAACGCGATCACCGACGTCGCGGGCGTCCGCGTCGGTCACCGGACGGTGGTCGAGGGCGACTCGGTCCGCACCGGCGTGACGGTGGTCTTCCCCCGCGAGGGCGATCCCGGCGCCGACCCCGTATTCGCGGGCTGCCACCGGCTGAACGGGAACGGCGAGCTGACCGGCCTCGAGTGGGTGCGCGAGTCGGGGCTCCTGACAACGCCGATCGGGCTCACGAACACGCATTCGGTGGGCGTCGTTCGTGACTCGCTGATCGCGTGGGCGATCCGGCGCGGCCTGATGGCCGAGGACTCCTGGAGTCTCCCCGTCGTCGGCGAGACCTGGGACGGGACCCTGAACGACATCAACGGCCTCCACGTCACCCCCGAGCACGTCTTCGACGCGATCGAGTCGGCCGCGAGCGGTCCCGTCGCCGAGGGCAACGTGGGCAGCGGAACCGGCATGATCTGCCACGGCTTCAAGGGCGGCATCGGCACCGCCTCCCGGCTGCTCCCGGCCGTGGACGGGGGCTACACGGTCGGCGTGCTCGTGCAGGCAAACCACGGGGCGCGGGAGCGCCTCTCGATCGAGGGCGTAGGGGTAGGGCGCGCGATCCCGCCCGAGCGGATCCCGGCCGCCGGTCACTGGACCCCGCCAGGGGGCGGCTCGATCATCATCGTCGTCGCGACCGACGCGCCGCTCCTGCCGCACCAGTGCCGTCGGCTCGCCCAGCGGGCCGGGCTCGGGGTCGCCCGCACCGGCGGCGCCGGCGAGAACGGTAGCGGCGACATCTTCCTCGCGTTCTCGACCGCGAACCGGGGCCTGACCGGCGCGGGCGCCAAGGCCGTCGCGATGCTCGCGAACGAGTCGATCGATCCGCTCTTCTACGCGACGATCGAGGCGACCGAGGAAGCGATCGTGAACGCCCTGCTCGGGGCCGAGACGATGACCGGCCGCGACGGCGTCGTTGCCCACCGGCTCGACCCGGCCCTGCTCGCGGAGCTCCTCCGCGTCCCGGGCGCGACCTCCCCGTAGACGTGCTGGTCGCCGGCGTCGACGTCGGGAACTCGACGACCGAGATCGCCTTCGCCCGGGTTGAGCGGGGGCGCGAGCCCGAGTGGCTACTCGTCCTGCGCGCGCCGACGAGCGGGCCGAAGGGATCCGCTCGCTGCGCCCGGGCGGTGGCGGAGCTGATCGGGCGGGCCGAGCGCCGGCTCGCCGAGCGGCCGCACCTGCTCCTGCTCGCCGAGCTGCACCCGGTCGAGACCGATCTGATCGAGCTCGGTCGGCTCGAGGAGGTCGATCTGGCCCGCGCGGCGATCGCCCGGCCGGCGAGCGCGACACCGTCGGGTGCGGGCGCGGCCGCGGGCATCCTGCGCTCGCTCGCCGAGCTCGAGGGCGAGCCGGACGGGCGGGCGGTGCTCGCCGTCGTCACCGGCGAGGACTTCGAGCTCGCGGCCTCGCGCCTGCGGGCCGCGCGCGAGCGTGGCTGGGCGCTCGCCGGAGTGATCGTCGAGGCCGACGACGCGGTGCTGATCGGCAACCGCTTCGACCGGGGGCTGCCGATCGTTGACGAGGTGGCGGATGCCGCCGCGCTGCCGCTCGGTGAGCTCGCCGCGGTCGAGGTCGCCCCCGCCGGGGCGGGTGTCGAGCACCTGAGCGATCCGCTGCGGCTCGCGGTCCTGCTCGGGCTCGGGCCCGCCGAGGCCCGGGCCGCCCGCCACGCCGCCCGGGCGGTGGCTGGCCATCGGGCGGCGATCGTCGTCCGGGTGGCGAGCCGTCGCGACGGCCCGGACGGGGGCGAGCCGCCGGTCGTGCTGCGCGAGGCAGGCGGCACCGAGCTCACGCTCGACGAGCTCGCGGCACCGCCTGCCCCGGGCACGATCGAAGCGATCCGCGGCCCGGCCGGGACGCGCGGTGGGCTGCTCGACCTCTCGTGGTGCCCGTTGCCCGTGCCGCCGGACGACCCCGCCTTCTCGCGGCGGCTTGCCCGGCGGCGGGCCGTGGCGCTCGCGCTGCTCGCCCGCGGCGACTCCGGCGACCTGCTCGACGCGCTCGCCGGCCTGTCCGCCGGCGGGGCTCGCGTGACCTGCCGCGAGACGGAAGCGGCCGTTCTCGGCGCGTCGACCACGCCCGGTGCGGGCAGGGCGCCGTTCGTGCTCGACCTCGGCGGCGGCACGGTCGATCTCCACCGGTCGCTCGGCTCGGGCGACGAGCGGGCCGTCTCCACGGCTGGAGCCGGCGAGCTCGTCACCCGCATCTGCGCGGGGCTGCTCGGCTGTGACACCGTCGTGGCGGAGCTCGCCAAGCGGCACCGCTCGGCCCGCGTCGAGACCCCGTTCACGCTTCACCACGAGGACGGCAGCCGCAGCTTCCTCGGCGAGCCGGCCCCCCCGGCTGCGCTCGCCCGGCTCTGCCTGCTCGAGGGCCGTCGGCTGCGGCCGCTCGGGGCGCCGCTCGCGCCCGAGGTGTGGCGGGGGCTCCGCCGCGCAGCCAAGCGGGACGTGATCGCTCGCAACGTCCGCCGCGCGCTCGACGCCGCCGGCGGCGTTCCGCGCGGCGAGCTCGTGACGCTGGTGGGCGGCTCCGCGGCCGACGGTGAGGCCGTCGACGCGGTCGCGGCGGGACTCGCCGACCTCGACGTGGCGGTCGCGCGCGGGGACGTGCTCGGCCGTCACGGGCCGCGTGCGGCCGTCGCGGTCGGACTCGTGCTCGCCCACGCGAGCCGGGGTGGGCGGTGATCGCCGTCGTCGCCCTGCTCGCCGATCTGCGACCGGCGGCGGCGCTGGCGGCCGGTTTCGAGGAGGAGGGCGTGCCGCTCGCGTGCGAGCCCGGCAGCCCCCCCGACGCGCTCGCGCTGGCCCATCAGGCGGCGGTCCGTTCCGGGCTCGGCCTCGGGATCGGCGGCGACGCCGAGCGACTCGTGCTGGTCCTCGCCGCCTGGCCGGGGCGCCCGTACCTCGAGCTCCCGGCCGCCCGCGCCCGCTTGCTCGGTCAGGCGGCGGCGCGGGTGGCAACCCGGCGGCCGCTGCCGTCAGCGTAGGGGCGGGTCGGGGGCCGCCCCCGCCTCGATGGCGCTCGCGATACGGGCCTGGTCGCGGGCCTATGCCGCTTCGGTCTTCGCGCTGCTCGCGGTACGCAGGTCGGCGATGCGGACGATCTCGTCCCAGCGGCCCTTGCCGAACCGGCCCGCACCGTCGCGGCCCCTTTGCGCCAGCGAGCGAATCTCCGCCTCGAGCGCGGCGTCTCGCGTCGCGTACGCCGCCTCGGTCAGCAGGCGCGCCGCGTTCTTCCCGTTCCCCGCGTCCAGCTCGCGCCGGGCCTCGTCGAGCAGATCCCTCGCCCCCATCTGGATGTCCTCCTTTGTGCGATGTTGACCCAACTCTAGAGCAGGGCTTCTATATATGTCAAGATTAGTAAGCAATGCTTCATTACCGCGATCCGCTACCGTTTCGGCCGTGCGCTCGACCGGGATCCATCACGTCGACCTCGTCGTCTCGGATCTCGACCGCTCGCTCGCCTTCTACCGCGTCCTGCTCGGCCCGCTCGGATGGCACGGCGTCTCCCGCAGCCCGGGCGAGCGGGGCGAGACGATCCACTACCTCTACGGGCCCGGCTCGACGATCGGTTTGAGGCAGGCGCCCGATCCCGGGGCGGGACTACCGGTCGACCGCTACCGGATCGGCCTCCACCACCTCTGCTTCGAGTGCGAGACGCGGGAGGCGCTCGACGAGGCAGCCGGTCGGCTGGCGGAGCTCGGCGCGACCGTCACCGACGGCCCGCGCGCGTTCCCGGAGTACCGTCCCGGCTATCACGCCGTCTTCTTCCTCGACCCGGACGGCCTCAAGCTCGAGCTGGTCTGGACGCCCCCGGGGACGTACGACTACCAGAGGCGCCGCCCGGGCGAAGGCGAGGCGGCTCGGGGCTAGTACTCCTTCGCGTCGAAGAACCAGCGGGCGATATCGAGCTGCGGCAGGGCGCGGCCGCCCATCCAGAGGCTCATGATCTTCGAGTCGCGCCAGTGCTTCTCGACGTCCGACTCGCGTGCGTACCCGTAGGATCCCATCAGGTCGAGCACCTGGTTCACGACCTTCGTGAGCTGGTCGGAGACGAACAGCTTCGTGACGCGTGTGCGGGCGAGCATCTCCGGGGTGTCTTTGCGACCGTAGATGTCCGGCCGGTCGAGCATGCGGGCCTTCGTGTACGTCTCGGCCCGGCTGACCTCGATCGAGGTGACGATGTCGGCGAGCACGGCGGCCGTGATCGAGTGCTCCTTCAGCGGCTTGCCGGCGACGATCCGCGTGTCGCACCAGTCCTTGACGAGCTCGTAGAGGTTCTTCATCACGCCGATGCACTGGGCGGCCGTGCCGACGTTGCCCGAGGTGACCATCGCGCGGGCGCGCGCCGCGTCCTTGCCGGGGCCGTGGGCCCGGAACTCGAATGGGACGCGGGCGTTCTCGAACCAGATGTCCCCGTTCGCATCGCCGTTCATGCCGGCCTTGCGGTACGGCTTGCTCTGCGTCACGCCCGGCGTGTCGGCGGGCACGTAGACGATCGCGACGCCGTCGTCCCCCGCGTTCGGGTCGGTCGTGCAGAGCGTGCAGAACACGTCGCCGACCCCGCCCGAGTTCGTCGGCCAGAGCTTGTGCCCGTTCACCACCCACTCGTCCCCGTCCAGCGTGGCGCGGGTGCGGATGTAGCGCCCGTGGGTGCCGTCGACGTTCTCGATGTCGGAGCCCGAATGCGGCTCCGTCAGGGCGACGCAGCCGACGTACCAACGTTCCTTGTCGAGGAACTTCGGCGTGAAGTGCTCCATCACGTGCGGGTTGTCCTCGGGCGGGAACACCGCCGACATCGCCCAGATCGAGCAGCTCGCCGCGGTCGCGAGCCCGGAATCCGCCCGCGACATCTCCTCGAGCAGCAGGCAGGACGTGATCCCGTCGATGCCGAGGCCGCCGTACTGCTCCGGCCAGCACGCCTGCTGGTAGCCGAGATCGCAACAGAGCGACTTGAGGAGCGGTTTCACGATCTCGTGGGCCTCCCAGTCCTCGTCGATCCGCTGGCGGACGGGGATGACCTCTCGGTCGGCCCAGCCGCGAACTGCCTCGACGAGGTCCCAGGCCTCGTCGGGAACCCATTCCCTCGGGAGCGAGAAGCTGTCGACGTTCGGCACCGGGCCTCCTAGTGCGCTTTGGATTGCGTGACGCGGATCATCGTAGTCACAGAGGGCGTCAGGGGCGTCGGTTCGCGCCGTTCAGGACCGGTGAGGCGATTGGCCTCGGTGCCAGCCCCGGCGCCAGGCCACGATCGCAAGGGCAGCGAGGGCGAAGAAGAGCGCACCCACGACGATGCCGACGATCCGGGAATTGCCGCTTCCCTTGCTCTCGGGCTCACCGAAGACGAACACCGACCCGGCCGGGAAGATCGTGCGCCCTCCGAACGCGGGCCCGCACGGCTCGCACGTGACCACGGCCTCGTAGAACCCCTGCTCGACCTCCGGCAGCACGATCGAGAGCCGTGCTCGCCCATCGGTCCCGGGCTCGAGGCTGCCCACCGGCATCGCCCCCGACAGGTCAGCGGGTACCTGGTCGGCCGGGCTCTCGAGCGCGGCCAGCGCGACCGAGGCGCCCGCCAGCTCGGACGGGAGCGGGCGGTCGGCCGAGGCGGTGACGGTCGCGCCCGGGCTCGCCGCGAGCGGATCGAAGACGAGCCAGACCGGAGCCTCGAGGCAGCGTCGCAAGTCGTCGAATGCCTCCTCGTTCGCGAACCGCTCGTACGGGCACACGCCCGCGGCGACGAACGCGAGCCCGGGCCGGTCCTCGATCCCGACGGCCACGGCGGGATCGATCCCCGCGAGCGCGACCACCGCCGCCGACTCGCCGCCGAGCTCGCCCTCCCCCAGCGTCTCGCCGGGGTCGAGCCCGCCTGTAGCGGGCGCCGCGCCGGGATACGAGGCGGCCGTGTAGCTGGTGTCGCGAAAGCGCAGGGGCTCGGTCAGGCAGCGCCAGCGCTCGGTCTCTGCGAGGCCGCTGCAGCGCCCCCCGAGTACGAACACCGTGTCCGGCCGGCTGTCGACAGCGACCGCCACCAGCGGGTCGATCCCCTCGATCGCCCGCACCCGCACGTCTTCCGTTCTGCGCCTGCAGGTGTCGTCGCTCTCGGGTTGATCGAGCGTGCCCTCCCCGAGGACGGCCCCGGCTGGGGCGGAGACTCCGGCGGGGACCGGCTCGGGACCGTAGACGGCGCTCTCGAAGATCAGGAAGGTCCCGCTCGGGCAGTCGACGGCGTGCGCCGGCGCCGCCGCGCCGAGAACGCAGGCGCAGAGCAGGGCGGCGAGGGTTGCGACGCGGATCGGGCGCACGGCGTCCCGATCATAGGGAATCCGAGCTCGCACCTTGCGAGCGGGCGGGACCGAGATCCGGCGGCGCCCTCTCGCCGGGCCGACAGGTCGCGCCGCGCATGCGATAATCGCCGGTTCAGATGGCCGTCAGCGTGCGAGCGCTCGTCACCGGCGGAACCTCCGGGATCGGGGAGGCGGTCGTCGAGCGGCTCTCGTCGGGCGGCGCCGCCGTCGTCTTCACCGGGCGCGACGAGGCGCGTGGGGCCGCCGTTGCCGCCCGCACCGCGGCGACGTTCGTGCGCGCCGACCTCCGGGACGCCGGAGCGGTCGCCGCCTCGGTCGCGCAGGCGGTCGCCGTGCTTGGCGGCCTCGACGCGGCCGTCCTGAACGCCGGCGTCCTCCACGAGGCGTCGCTGTCCGAGACGACCGACGACGCGTGGGACGCCGTGCTCGAGACGAACCTGATCGGCCCGTACCGCTACGCGCTCGCCTGCCTGCCCGAGCTGCGGGCGGCCGGGGGCGGCTCGATCGTCCTCGTCGGCTCCGACGCCGGCGTGTGGGGCGAGGTCGCGATCGGCGCCTACTCGGTCTCGAAGCGCGCCGCGATCATGCTCGCGCAGATGCTGGGCACGGAGGCCGGGCCGGCGGGCGTCCGCGTCAACGCGGTCTGCCCGGGCGACACGCTCCCCGGGATGGTCACCCGCGTCGGCGGCCGCGCCACCCCGAGCGACCCGTCCGGCTGGCCCGTGCCGCCGCTCGGGCGGATCGGGACGGCGCAGGACACCGTCGCCGCAGTCGAGTTCCTGCTCTCGCCCGGCTCCTCGTTCGTGAACGGCGCCGTGCTGCTCGTCGACGGAGGCATGCGCGCCTCGCTCCACGCGGCCGCGGTGAGCGGCGGATGACGTATCCGGAGCTCCACGGCCGGGTCGCGCTCGTCACCGGGGGGACGTCCGGGATCGGCCGCGCCTGCGTCGAGCGGCTGCGAGCGGAGGGGATGACCGTCGTCTTCACCGGTCGCGACGAGGGCCGGGGGCGCGTGGCGATGGAGGAGACCGGAGCCGTGTTCCATCGCTGCGACGCGCGCGATCGGGCCGCGTCGGACGCCGCCGTCGCGCACGCGCTGCGGCTGGGCGGCCGGCTGGACGTGCTCGTCGCGAACGCCGGGATCCTGATGTCGGGCCCGCTCGAGCAGACGACGGAGCCGGCCTTCCGCGAGCTGCTCGAGGTCAACCTGACCTCGCTCTTTCGCACCTCGCGCGCCTGCTTTGCCGCGATGCGGGAGCAGGGCGGCGGCTCGCTGATTCACATCTGCTCCGACGCGGGCATCCGGGGCATCCACACGATCCCCGCCTACTCGGTCACCAAGGCCGGTGCGATCATGGTCTCCGAGCTCTTCGCGGCCGAGGGGGCGCAGTTTCGGATCCGCTCGAACGCCGTCTGCCCGGGGGACATCGTCCCCGGCGTGCAGGCGACGCCGGCCGGCTTCGAGCACCATGCGGAGAGCCCTGAGCGCTGGACGCTACCGCCGTCAGGGCGTTTCGGCACCGGGGAGGACGTGGCGGCGCTCGTTGCCTGGCTCGCCGCCGACGAGTCCTCGCACCTGACCGGGGCGACACTTCGCATCGACGGGGCCGCGGGCGCCGCCATGCGGGCGTCGTGACGGCCGGCCTGCTCGCGGGGCGCCGGGCCCTCGTCACCGGGGCGGCGCGCGGGATTGGCCTCGCGACCGCGCGACGCTTTCGGGAGGAAGGCGCCGAGGTCGCGCTCTGCGACGCGCTCGCCGCCGACGTCGAGGCCGCGGCCGTGGAGCTCGGAGCGGTGGCCGTGCCGTTCGACGTGGCCGACGAGGCCGCGGCCGAGGCCGGCGTCGTCGAGGCGGAGCGG
>WBZR01001135.1_pt1 | contig 35615 bp, 43 predicted proteins | sample 5204231 | NCBI WGS metagenome assembly WBZR01 (sample SAMN12412403, study PRJNA552823) | activated sludge metagenome | isolation source: activated sludge from anammox sidestream of wastewater treatment plant... | place: USA: Virginia | collected 2017-08 | reverse complement strand
TACAAGTCCCCGGCAGACTTTGCTGCCCAATACGCTGCCCGAATTCAACCTGCTCAGACTCTCATTTCGACTGGACACAAAAACTAAAGCAGGTCAGAGGGACAGTTTGGTGGGGAATCAAAGTACCCCTCGAAGTTAAGATGGATTCCCCAAGTGGTTTGATCGAGAACGGTTGAATGATTCTGCATAGGAACCTGCCTGTAGTGGTGAATTGACGGATCAGTATAAAGCAGGAGCGCTTTGGGATCGGACAAGCTGTCGGTAGATAGAAAAAATGGATAGATTGTTTATGGGAATGTTTTAACGAAAACACCCCTATACGTAGGGGTGTTCATTCGTTTTTGACTTTTTGTTCTCTATATAGTGGGCATAAACCGAGCGGGGCGAAACTTATACCCGTATACCAGATATGTACCCCGCCGGACAAATCCGATTGCGACTTTGAAGCCTACATATACACTTTTTATATAAATTGTATATCAACATGACTTTCTCTTAGCTTCCTCGTGACCGTCACTTTTGGCAAACGCGGCAGACATAGATCACTTATGATTGAAATGCTTGTCTTAAGTGGAACCGTGCAGATAGTTTCCTGGTTGTGTATAAATTTTGGAAATAAGTGATTGACGGTTGATTTTTTTCAGAAATCCAATGAGGCGCAACTTTTTACTATGTTGGCATTATTGGATTTTGAACAATGCTTCATACCCTACGCTCGGAAGATGTGCAGCCATTGTGGAAACTCATACCTATTTCTTTCACCTTAATTTGGATTACATCGTCGGTGGGCGCGCGCAGTCGGATGTTGTGGTGTCAGATATTCGCGGATGTGATGAATGTGGAGATCAAGCAGGTGGCGGACCCCATCTATGCCAATGCGTGCGGCGCGGCGGTGGGTTTGGGTGAAATTAAGTTTGCCGATATTCCGGCGATGATCCAATTTAGAAGGGTGTATCAGCCCAAGTTCGCGAATCGAGCCGTCTATGATCGTGGATTTGAAAACTTCCAGTTGATCTATAAACAAATGAAGAATGTGTATCGTCGATTGAATCAATAACGCCTAGCTTGTAGATGGAAAACGCATGGTGACCCGGCTGCCTTTGCCGACTTCACTTTCCATTTGAATCTCGCCGCCAATGCCTTCCACGAGGGTTTTGGCGATCGGCAGACCCAGCCCAAAGCCGGGGATGGCGCTGGCATCTTCGCCGCGATAAAAACGGTCGAAGACATGTTCCAGGGTTTCCGGGGGAATTCCTTCGCCAAAGTCTTGGATTCGGATTTCTATTTTTCTGTCTTGTTTTTGCGCGCTGACATTCACCCTGCCTGTGGAATGTTTTAGCGCATTGTCGAGCAGGATGAGCAGGACTTGTTTTAGTGCGTCACGGTCTCCTAAAATGGAGATGTCTTTTGCGGCTTCGAGTTGGATCTCACGGTCTGTGTCGAGCTGGCTGGCTTGGCGGCAGGTTTCACTCAACACGGCAGAAACATCCACCGTTTCTCTGGCGAGGCTGCGACCTGCATCGGCGCGGGCAAGCTGTAACAGGTCATTGACGAGGCGGATGAGGCGGTCGCTTTCGTCCACCATGTCGCTGAGAATATCGGCTTGGATTTCTGGAGCCGGACTGCGTTTGAGAAGCCCGAGATTTCCGCGTAGGGTGGTGAGGGGTGTGCGTAGCTCATGCGAAACATCGGCAACAAAATTACGCTGCATTTCGAGGGAGCGTCCCACTTTTTGGAAGGCATCTTGCAGGCGGGCGAGCATGGCATTGAAGGTGCTGGCGAGTTGACCAACTTCATCCTGTGGACCGTTGTAATCGACGCGGCGCGAGAAGTCGCGCTCTTCGCCGATCTCTTTGGCGGTTTGGGTTATGCGGTGGATGGGGGCGAGGGTCATGCTGGAGAATATCCAACCGATTCCAAAGGCAATCAATGTGTTAAGTAAACCTGCATTAAACAAGGTTTTGACGAGCGATTGCAGTGAACGATTCCGTTCGGTGAGTGGACGGGCAACCTGCACAATGTACGCCACTTCATCATCCACAATAACGGGGCGGCTGTAAATGAGCATTTCTTCTTCAGCGACGGTTTCTGTCTGCCACCAGTCGCTGCCGCTTTGGAGGGTTTGCAGACCTTCCGCACTTAAGGGCAGTTCATCTTCCTCGCGCCCGAAGGGACTGGCAACCAGGTTGCCCTGCGGGTCGAGAATGCGGGCGATCTCACGTTCCGGGAAGGATTGAACCTCTCCGTTTGAGAACTCATCGAAGGAAACGGGCGGTCGTTGACCATCCTCAGGAGGCGGATCGCGCTGCTCGTCGGGAGAATCGGAGCGCAGTGCGGCGTCTGCTGTTTTGTTGGCGCCCATTTGCAGATCTTGTTTGAGCGAATCGAGCGTGGACTGTGCCTGAATGGTATAGAGCGTGAATCCAAAAATGGTCAAGGTCAACGCGAGAATAAAAGTATAGAGGAGGGTAAAACGCAGCCGAATGGACATTATTCCTCGCGCAAGACGTATCCAATGCCCCGAACTGTTTGAATGAGGCGCGGGCTGCCCTCGGCTTCAAGTTTTTTGCGCAGGTAGCCAATGTAAATTTCAAGCACGTTGTCATCGCCGCCGAAGTCGTAGCCCCATACGTCATTCAGAATTTGACGGCGCTCAAGCACCTGGCGCGGATGGCGTAACAATAAATGCAATAGGTTGAACTCAGTAACGGTTAAGTTGAGATCCATGTCGCCGCGTTTGGCTTCACGACTGGATGGATCGAGGGTGATATCGGCATAGCTGGCTTTTTGATTTTCAGGTTTGGCTTCGACCCGCCGCAGCATGGCATGGACGCGCGCTACCAACTCGGCAGGTGCGAAGGGTTTCACGAGGTAATCATCCGCGCCGCTTTCCAACCCTTCGACGCGGTTCTCAATGGCATCACGCGCGGTGAGCATCAGGATCATGGTTTTGTCTTCTTCGTCGCGCAGGCGTTGAATGAAGGAGACACCGTCCATTTTGGGCATCATCCAATCTACAATGATGAGATCGGGTTTGTGGGCTTGCACAAGCGGCAGCGCTTCCAGTCCGTTGGGCGCGGTGAATACATCCAGGTTTTCATACGTCAGCGTGCGCTGGAGCATTTTTAGCAGTTTGGGGTCGTCGTCTACAACAAGTATGTTGGGCATGGCTTCTCACTTTTTATCATCTTATCATAGCCAACTATAAATAAGATACCTGTGAAAACACTGTGAAGTTAATAAGAGAAGTTCCACATGAATTTCTTAGCGGGCATTCAGCGTTTTTTTTGCAAATTCTCAGGTTGATTTTCTATACTGACCTCATTCAACCAGACCGGTTGAAGAAAGGAGAGCCTAGCGACCTTACTCGCTTCAGTGTTTCGATCCTGGAAAGGAGGTGGATTCGTTTAGCATAAACGAAAATCCATAAGCAAGTAGAGCGTCCCGCGTAGTGAACACGCGGGACGCTTTTTATTTTTAGAACATACGCAGTTCAAAATCTTTTGCCACGAATTTCTCGAATTCACGCGAATTGTTTTTAAATTTCGTGAAAAATCGTGACATCGTGCCTATAGGGTAAATTCGCGGCTTGATCTTGGGGTTTTGCAAAGTCCTAATTTAACGCAAGCTGCCACCTGTATGGGGTACGCTTAAAAATTTAACGCAAAGGCGCAAGGTCGCAAAGAAAAAGCATTTAAATCTTAGCGTCTTGGCGGCTTCCCTGGCACCGCCCACCAGGGCAGGTGTGCGTTAAAAAGTTCGACCCACCCCGCCAAAGTATACAAAGTAGCAGCTTGGGGTAATTTAATACTTCACAAGAAATTCACATTCTTCACAGAGTTTACACAGACCTTTCTTGGGGTCTTCACAGGCTGGGCTTCTACAATGCGGGTGTTCGAATAGATCTCTTGCAAACGTCTCATTTGCCACAAAGGGCACAGAGAAACTGAGTTTAAAAGCCTTTCTCAAAGGTCTCAGTGAGCTCTGTGGCTACTAATGCGAGAGGTTCAATAACTAAACAGTCAAAACACCCGTCAGTGAACCTGGCGGGAAGCGAAAGGAAAACTAAAAATCATGAACGCCTCAACTAAAACCAATCTTGTGCTCGACCTGACCATCTTCGCCGCTTTTCTTGCCATCGCCAGCCCCAAACTGACCGGCAACACCATTCACGAATGGTTGGCGGTGGCATTCGGCGCAGCCATTGTGACCCACCTGCTCTTCCACTGGAAGTGGCTGGTGAACGTGACCACGAAATTCTTCCAGAACTTCTTCAACCAGTCTCGCCTTAATTATGTAGTGGACTTGCTCTTCTTCATCGCCATGACCGCCGCGCTCTTTAGCGGATTGCTGATCTCGAAAGATGTGATGTCCTTCCTCGGCATTGAATTGAACGTGAGCCATAGTTGGGAAAGCATTCACCGCCTCGCTTCAGACGCTTCCGTGATCCTGCTTGGCATTCACTTTGCCCTGCACTGGAAGTGGCTCGTCACCAATGTGAGTCGCTATATCGTGGAGCCAGTCCGCAGAATGTTTCAGCCGCGTGTTCAAAGACCGCTTACTGCAATTACAGTTCGTGTTCAAAAGGAGAAATAATCATGAAGACCATTTTGCAAATCCTCGTCATCCTGCTTGTGGCAGCGGCAGTTTCCGGCGGAGTCTACGCCCTGGTTGAAAACACCAGCCTCATTTCAAGCGCCGAGGCGGAGCGTCCTCAAATGACCAATGCCGACGGCACATCCGTTCAGATGATGGAAAGACCCGAAGGCGGTGATGGAGATGGCGCTTCATTCTCGCGCGGTATTGGTGAAGTAGGTATGCTGCTTGCAAAGATCACGGGAATCACCATTGTCATTCTGCTCATACAAAAAGCCTTTGAACGTTTGCGCAAACCGAAATTGAACCCCGCAATGTAATTTTCGTAGAACAAGTCTACAGACTTGTTCTACTTTTTCTCAGCAAGTTCACAGCCGTTTCTTGGCTTGCGCACAGCCCCGATTTATAAAATGAACCTATAAGAAACGGAGCAATCTCATGACCCTCAAAACCAAACGCAACCTCCCGCTCGTCCTGCTGCTGATCGGCATTCTGATCTTCATGGCAGTTGGCATGGGCAATCAAATCGTCACCTCATACACCGTCACCCCTGCCGCCGTGCAGGCATGGACGGCAAACCTCGCCACCTCTTTTATGACGGCGCAATAAATTTGGAGAACCATATAATGAAAAAACTACTCGTACTTTTTTTGACTCTTTCCCTCGCGCTCACCGCTTGCGCCACAGGGGCAACGACAACGGATGCAACCACCGCAACCACAACGACGACAGACGCGGCTCAAACCGCGCTCGTAGTTGCCGCTGAACCTCTAACAGTTTCCTACGCCGACGAAGACGAAACCCCCGGCTCGGTAGAATCTGCTGTCAAGATCATCCTTTCAGGCGACACCATCAGTGTGGAAGGCAGCGGCGCAACGGTGAACGGCTCAACCGTTACCATCACCGAACCGGGCGCATACGCCATCAGCGGTACATTGAACAACGGACAAATTTTGGTGGATAGTTCCGCCGAAGAAACTGTCAACTTGATTCTGAACGGCGCGACTATTTCCAACGCATCCACGTCGCCGATCTTCATCTCCAGCGCCGATAAAACCATCATCACCCTGGCAGATGGCACACAGAACGTGATAACCGATGGCGCGACTTATGTCTTCACCGGCGCAGAAGTGGATGAACCCAATGCCGCCCTCTTCAGCAATGATGACCTCGTCATCAACGGCAGCGGTTCGTTAACCGTCAATGCCAATTACAACAATGGCATTGCCAGCAAGGACTATCTGCGTATCGTCAGCGGCAACATTACCGTGAACGCCGTCAACGATGGCATCAAAGGCAGGAACTATATCGCCGTCAAAGACGCAACCATCACGGTCAATGCCGGAGGCGATGGGCTTCAATCCAATAACGACGAAGACGCCACCAAGGGTTATATCCTGATCGAAGGCGGCACTTTCAATATCATCGCAGGGCTGGACGGTATTCAAGCCGAGACCCAGCTTACAGTCAACGGCGGGACGCTCAACCTTGTCACCGGCGGCGGGAATACCGTCAACTATGAATCGGAGGAAAGCGCCAAAGGCTTGAAGGCGGGAGTAAGTCTGACCATTGCAGGCGGCACGATCACTATCGACTCAGCCGATGATGCGGTTCACTCGAATGGCAGTGTCACAGTCAGCGGCGGCGATTTGCAAATTACCTCCGGTGATGACGGTATCCATGCGGATGTGGCGATCACGGTCAACGACGGTAATGTGAACATCATCAAAGCCTATGAAGGCATCGAGAGCGTGCTTATCACCATCAACGGCGGCAATATTCACCTTAATACAGAAGATGATGGCATCAACGGCTCGGGCGGCGTGGACGGCTCATCCGTCAACGGGCGACCCGGACAAAACCAGTTTGCATCTGGTAGCGCGCAGGTCTTCCTCAATGGCGGCTATCTATATGTGAACGCGCAGGGCGATGGGCTGGACTCGAACGGAACAATGGCAATGTCTGGCGGGACGGTGATTGTGAATGGACCGACCAACAGCGGCAACGGCTCGCTGGATTTTGGCTCATTTGATATTACTGGCGGCGTCTTGATTACAGCAGGCAGTTCTGGCATGGCGCAATCTCCCAGTGCATCGTCCACGCAGTATTCGGTGATGTACAACTTTGATACGATGCAAGCTGCTGGAACGTTGGTGCGCATTGCAACCGAAAGCGGTGAAGAGGTTTTCACCTTTGCTCCGGCGAAAGAGTTTCAATCTATTGTTGTGTCTTCGCCTGAACTGGTGAACGGTTCCACTTATGTTGTATATCTTGGTGGAAGCACAACGGGTACAGCAATCGATGGACTGTATTCAGACGGCTCATATACTGCGGGCTCACAGGTTGCCAGCTTTACCATCTCCAGCGTAGTGACCACCTTGGGCGCGGCTGGCGGGTTTGGTCCTGGCGGCGGGGGACCCGGTGGCGGTGGTCCGGGTGGCGGCGGTCCACAGCCTTAATATTCGTGGGACAAGTCTATAGACTTGTCCCACTTTTTTTTCACAGCGAGTTCACAGGCTTTTCTTGGGTTCTCCACAGGCTCTTTTTTTAGAATGGAAATCATGTCGAACAAACTCAGTCATACCATCCGGCGTTTCAATCGTTTTGAATTGAAATATTTGCTCACCCTCAAACAGGCAGAAATTTTCAAGAAAGCCTTGCGCGCCTATCTGCTCGCGGATGAACATGGCAATGGACGTTACGAACTTGCCAGCTTGTATTACGACTCGCCAGACTTCCGCTGCTATTGGGAAAAAGTGGATGGCATCCGCTTCAGACGAAAACTTCGCATTCGCCGCTACGAAATGCCGGGCGCCCCGCTGACAACGGATACGCCCGTCTTCGTGGAGATCAAGCAGCGAGTGGATCGCGTGACTCAGAAACGCAGGGTCGTGCTCCCGTATGGCGAGGCATTGCGGCTGTGTAACCGGCGTCAGTACCCCGAACAGGTTGCGGCGGAGGATGAAGCGGTGGTGGATGAGATCTATGCCTATCTCTGGCAGTACAACCTGCGTCCGGTCAGCATTGTGCGCTATGAACGTCAGGCATTTATCGGCACCGAATATGACCTGGGTTTGCGCGTCACCTTTGATACCTCGCTCAATTATCAGGTTCATCAATTGCGCCTGGAAGAGGAAGCCTCGAGCCTGCCGATGATCTCACCGGATCGTGCCGTGATGGAGATCAAGGTTAATGAGCGCATTCCCTACTGGCTGACGGAGATGATCGCGGCGCACGACCTGAAGATGATCCGCATTAGTAAATATTGCCGCAGCATCGAATTGGCGAACGGACACGCCGATAGCTTTTCACGATTTGCGCTTGTTTCATAATCTTTTTTTGGAGAACATCATGGATATTTTCAACCTGCAAGACCTTACCAGCGAATTCTCGGTACTCGATATCGCCATCGTCATGACGCTTAGTTTTGTGTTGAGCGTTTTTATCGGCTGGGTGTACAAGATCACACATCGCGGAACTTCGTATACGCAGAGTTTTGTTTTCACGCTCGTCATCAATGGCATGGTGGTGGCGCTCATCATGATGATCGTCGGCTCGAATATTGCGCGGGCGTTCTCAATGGTGGGGGCGTTGTCGATCATTCGTTTTCGGAACGCGGTCAAAGAAACCCGCGACGTGGGTTTTATTTTCTTCGTTATGGCGATCGGCATGGCGATCGGAACGAAATTCTATTTGCTGGCGATTGCTGGCGCAGTGGTCATTAGTTTGATGATCATTGTCATGATGCGACTGGATTGGTTCGCGCGTGAAATGGCGAGTCAGATCCTGCGTATTCAAGTTCCGAGCGGTCTGCCGTTCGATACCCTCTTCGACAAGCCTTTTGTTAAGTATGCTCATACTTCTGAACTGATCAGTGTCGATACCATTCAGAACGGCGCCATGACCGAGTTGACCTACAGCATTGGTTTGAGAAAGTCCAGCTATGTCAATGACTTCCTAACGGAATTGCGTGGGCTTAACGGCGGTAACAAGATTACGTTAATTGCTGGATATAACAGCACGGATCTTTAAAGTGGTCGTTCGTAGGAATTCTGCTAACTATTCAGGGTAACACAAGCCGTCTTACAAACCGTCACCCTGAGCGGCAGCGACACATGCACCGCGTTGCGGATGCAGTGCGATGAGGGTCTCTGAGACAATCGTAGAGATGCTTCACTCCGCTCAGCACGACATGTTTATCTGTTAGGCAATTAAAGTTAACTCAAGTTGCTACCTGGATAATAAAAGGTTGTGTCGCCCTGAGGGAGCGCGGTTTTCGCGACCGAAGGGTCTCTGGCGCAACCCTTTAGAGATGCTTCGGGGCAAAAACCGCCCCTCAGCATGACATAACAAGTGATGGGCAGCAACTTAGATTTACCAGGACTTATGCAGTTCAAAATCTTTTGCCGTGAAATTCACGAATTGGTTTTAATAATTTGTGAATTTCACGGCTTGTTTTGCGTAAGTCTTCCCGCTCGGGTTAGTTTGCGAACAGGAGCTTCACCGGCTGAAAGTAGTTTTTGGAGTCCTGTCCGTTCTTCTTTGCTCAGTTGAACTTTGTACCTTTTCATTAGACCTCTTGCAAAAGCCGCCGCAGAGCACGCCGAGACTATTGAGGAAAAGCTCTTCAACCTCTTTTTTCTCTGTGAACTCTGTGGCAAGTATGACTTTTGCAGGATATCCATTTTATGTCTCCGCTGAAGCTACTTTATCACTGTTTGACACCTGCCAGATTAGCACACCCCAAAAAGAGAAAAGGGTTTTCGCTGTCTTGTAAAACTGGTAAAATTATGACATCCGCCCATTTTGGATTGGGAAAATAATGGCGTATAAGTGAGGAAAACAGAATTAAGATACCATATTGCAACGATTGGTTGCATTTCGAAACGGTATTATCTATCTAACGCGCATAAGACAATATTTCAACTCTGCGGTAAGAAATGGATTTCCAATGAAATGAACGGAGAATCCCTGCCAACTTTGATGGCTGTTCTTGTATTCGTAGTAGTACTTATTCCATTTGTATTGACTGTCAAGCGGCGTGACGGGGGATTCTTTGAAAAACTTGCTCTCCTGTGCAATTCTATTTTCTTTCCCCTTCCTCTGAATGATACTCTCGATTTTAAGAGTGAACAGAATCCCATTTGGGCTTGTTCTGCCGAGCAGGCATTAACGTCGATCTTGCGCCTGGCGGCATTGCTGGCATTCCTCAGTTTTCCATTTATTATCGCTTTCAGACAGGATTTCCCTGTTTATACTGCCATCGTTGTCAGTCTATTAATGTTGATCTGCCTGGCTGCCCTGCGGCGTTCGCTCAACTTTAGGCTGCGGTTTCTGATCCTTTCCTTAACAATCTATGTTTTTGCCTGTACAGAGATATTCTACTCAGGGCTTTCGACCGAAACCTTCATTTATTTTTTCTTTCTTATCATTCTTACTTCCCTGCTTGGAAATATATTCGAAATTCTGGTAACGCTGGCAACGCTTTCGTTTACGATCTTTGTCACAGAATGGTTGATCGTTAAAGGAGTGTATGTGCCGTCTGCGGGAACGCTGGGGTTTTTCTCCGAATCGAACATCTTTTTTTCGCTGTTGATCTTCAACATGGCTTCATTTACCGTGACCCTGCCTGTGACTGCGGTTAAGCGAAGCCTGGAAACTTCCTGGCAGCGTGAAGTGGAAAGCCGCAACCTTCTTGAACAAGAACGCAATTTGCTGGAACAACGCGTGTCAGAACGAACCCATCAGCTTACTCTTTCCGAAGAAAAGCACCGTAAACTGGTCGAACAACTGCCGGTGGTGGTATATCGGGATGATCTGATCCAGGCCCATGTAAAGCAATACATTAGTCCGCAAGCTGAGCCATTGTTGGGATATCCACTGGAAGAATGGGCGAAAAATCCGAGTCGTTGGCTCAGTATCATTCACCCCGATGACCGTGAGATCATTGCCGCCATTCAAGCGGGTCATCAGCTGGGTACGTTGTTTGAATCTGAACGGGTCCCGTGACATCACGGTCATTCATCGAAAACGCGATCTCACCGCCCCGGTTGGATGTATAAAAAAGATTGACCATATACAAGCCAGTTTGTTTTACTTCCTTTGATCCATTCGCCCGGCACCGTCCAACCTACATACAACATGCCTAACTCAGGCTCGACAAAATTATAAGGATGGTTGTCATACTCACCAGCCTTGGTATAGGTTGTATCTCTAAACTCCCCACTAAATCTGTGAATTTCCGCTCCATCTTCATGCTTCGCGTGTGATGATAGACATATACCTGCAAATTCATCTGACTCATGCGCAGCACCAGAAAAAGTTGATCAAGTCATGAAAAAAGCGACGGAGAGAAACTCCGCCGCTTTTGATTTACGACTTAATTGCTAACCGTTTAGCTGAAAAATACCTAAAAATCAGAACATTTCAGCCGCCTACGTGCCGCCTACGTTCTTTTCCGAAACTTATACCCGTATACCAGATATGTACCCCGCCGGACAGATCAGATTGCGGTTGTGAGGCGGAAAATCGCAGTATTGGCTTCAACGGTCCAATTTTAATAAGTTTGATGCCTAGGTGTTGCTACCCTGTCGGCAAGGAAGTCGTTTTAAACCAAGCAGTGATAGCTGTCTTAGAAATAGTAGGACAGGTTTGGTTACCCAATTTAGTATTCACTATGTTGTCATAAAGGAACCGTATATGGTGACCACAAGCCCGGTTTTGCCTAATTATGGACTTAGAATTGGATAAAAAAAGAACAGCGCCTTGTCATTAGGCGCTATTCTTTTCAACTAGGATAAGTCAAATCCGACCAATTTAAGTCAATAACTCGTCACTGGTAATTTCTTCAACCATTTCATTTCGGTCAGTTCCTTCAATACAAAGTCCGCACCATCTGCGCGGGAAAGTTGCGTACCCGAACTCTTGCTTACATACCCAATCTGATATCTGCCTTTATGTTCGCCATCCACCAGGCGCGGGAACCTCACTACCGTCCAATTCAAATCAGACTCCCGAATCACCTTCACATTTGCGGCAGAGTCCAGCACCACATCTTTTGCCAATAGATTGAGCAGAAATCCGATGAGGTGATCAATAAATTTGGGTTGATCTTCCGGCTGGCGCACTCCAGCACCAGTCGTGGATACCAGCCGGCGCACACCATGCTTCTTCATCCCGGCTACTATGTTTTTTGCCGAAATCTCCATCATGTGGGGAACGGGTGGACGGGTCGGTCCCAGGGCGCTGATGACGGCATCCTGCCCGGCAATCGCCTTCTCGACAGCTTCGGCGTCCATCGAGTCGCCCTTGACGACGGTTAGGTTGGTATGGGTGACAGTAAATTTTTCCGGGGATCGCACGAACGCAGTCACCAAGTGACCTGCTTCCAAAGCCTGCTTGACCACTTCCAAGCCAACCCCACGCGATGCACCAAATACTACGATCTTCATATACACTCCTTTGAGTTCCTTTTTGAAATTATCCTTAACTACAAAGCCAATAGGACCTTCAACTGTTTTGCCACCAGGCGCAGCGGGTCGGTAGTATGCGATGTGCGACTCAGGATGATCCCGCCTTCGATGGCAGAAACAATGAAAGTCGCCAGTTCATCAGCCTTTGTTTTCGAATACCCACATTCAATTAACTTGTCATGGAAGGCGGATTTCAACATTTGATACGCTTCGTGGCAGGCTGCATTAATCCGCGGCGAGGTGGTCGCAGTCTCCATCGCCACAGCCGTCAACGGACTGCCCGCCGCAAAACCAGATCGTTCGACATGTTCCGCAATATTCAGAATGAAGTCAGAAACTGCCTTGGCGGCGTTGGAACTTTCTGTTAATCCCTGGCGAATCCGTTCGGCAGTTTGGTTTCCAGATTGAAGCACCGCCTCTGCCGTGATCTGTTCCTTGCCCTCTGGAAAATAATAGTACAACGAGCCTTTGGGGGAACCGCTTTCCTTGATGATCTCGTTCAATCCGGTGCCGTGATAGCCCTGTTTTTCCAGCAGGGCGCAGGTGGTTTGCAGGATTTGTTCGCGGGCATTGCTCATGTCTATCTCCGTCCAAAAGATGTCTTTTGTCATCTTTCCAAAAGACGACTGCTGGATTATTATAACGACTGGTCTATATACAGTCAAGCCAGGAGCAAATGAATGTCAGCCCCCATATTGGTAATCGGCGCGCTGGGCAATGTCGGCACGGAAGTCGTACGGCAAATACTCGCCAGAGGTGGGAATGTGCGCGCGGCGGATATGGATGTGAACAAACTCAGGGAGCGCCTTGGCGATTCAGTCGAGGCGGTTCGCTTTGACTTTACCGACCCAACCACCTACGAGGCAACATTCAAGGGCGTACAGAAGATGTTCTACATGCGTCCACCGCATATCACGAACATCCAGCGGGATATGGCTCCTTCGATGGATGCCGCCAAACGCGCGGGTGTAACCCATGCCGTGTTTCTCTCCCTGATCGGGATCGAGAACACAAAATATGTCCCCCACTACAAGGTGGAGACCTATTTGAAGGCAATCAACATGCAAACAACCTTTTTACGCTGTAGTTTCTTTATGCAGAATCTGAATACCACCCATCGCCGTGAGATCAAGGAAAGAAATGAGATTTTTGTGCCGGTGGGAAAGGCAAAAACCGCCTTTGTCGATGCGCGCGACATCGGGGCGGTGGCGGCGGTGGCTTTGCTGGAGGATGGACATGCCGGCAGGAACTACGACCTGACTGGCAGTGAACGCTTGGATTATTGGGAAGCAGCCAGGATCATGAGCGAGGTATTGGGACGAAGAATCACCTACCGCAACCCGAACCCGCTTTATTTCCTGATCGAGACGATACGCAGGGGTACGCCTTTCATGTTTGCCCTGGTGATGACGGGTTTGTACACATCCACACGTTTCGGAATGGCGGAACCGATCACAGATGAAGTCGAGCGATTAACTGGGATTAGCCCGATCACATTCAGGCAATATGTAACAGATTATGAAGATGCCTGGAAGTAATCTCAGATTACCGAGTCAAATTAATTCAGCATGAACGCTCCTACTTATCCCTTCATGCTATAGGCTAAAACTCTTTCTTTTCAACGCTCACCCGGGTTCCACCTGGCATCTCCACGGTAACATCCCCAGGGTCGTAAGATACAAGTGGTTGAGACCAGCGAAAGATCCATTTTGCATCCTCCGGGCTGGCGTTGACGCATCCTCGTGAGGAGGGTTCACCATAATTGTTGTGCCAATAGGTGGAATGGATTGCCACACCGGAGCCAACGAATAAACTGACCCACCCAACAGCCGGCAGACTCCAGCCTGCTGATGCACTTCCACCGCTTAATGGCAAGGAGATCGCCTTCCGCCAGATCGGGAATTCGCCTACCGGGGTCGCCCATGCATCCACAGGATTGCCCCATGCATCGTACAGTGCACCACTGGAAATACGCGCGAAATACACCTCATTCTTTCCCTCATAGCACGATAAGGTTTGATAATCAATATTGACCACGATCCTTTTTTCTTCCGCTTCCGGGTTAACGGGAGCGATTTCATCCGCAGTCAGTGGACGAAACGCCTCAGCCGGACCCCAGAACAGGTCGCCGGATCCAAAGCGTTCATTCAACCGATACCAGACTCTTCCATCCGCTTCGGCGCGAATCTGATCCACCCAGACCACCTGACTATAGACGAACCGCGCCGGCAGCCCAATCGATTCGCGGTATTGGAGCCACGGTGCGCGCGATGGCGGATTATCGAGAATCAAGTCTACATAAGGAACGGTGACTTCAACCCACATGCCAGGTCCCAGACTCGTACTTGGCAGAGTGGACACTGGCGAATTTGGCAGGTTGCGCACGGGTTGCAGGTTTCCGCCCCACACATAACCATAGGGAGTCTCGACCCAGCGTTGATTGATCCTGCCGGGCATGGTTCCAACCACTTCCCGAATCCAGGGGATAACCTGATCCTCATACAGAGCGCCCACGATCTGTTCATTCCCATCTGGGCGCGCATATACATCCACCTTGCCAACCGTGATACGCCCCAACAGTTCCGACTGTTGTAATTCTGAAATCCCCTGCCAGGTAAATGGTCGAAAGGCAAGTGCGCCGGCGCCCAATGCGGCGATCTTTAGAAAATCACGGCGAGTGAGTGGATGTCTTGTCATGGACGGAATGATCGTGATGCTGGTCCGGCTGGCTGTTGTGATTGTGCATGTTGCCCATCATGAAAAAATGAGCCAGCGGGCAAAGCAATGCCAGCCCCACATAGACGACTGTATTGATGGGGACTTTCAGGAGCAGGACAGCTGCCAGACCCAGAATGGGAAGCAAGCAGCCAAGCAGCATGATCCAGATATGACGTTTATTCATGTGAACCTTCCTTTACCCTTTCCGCTTTACAGGCGGAAGGGAAACAATGAGATTGCCATTTTTTATTTCAGCAGTGAATTCATCCAGAGGACGCGGCGGCGGACCGCTGACCACATTACCAACCATATCAAAATGACCGTCATGGCAGGGACTGATGTAATGTCCCTGGTCAGGATGCCAGGTAACACGACAGCCAAGGTGGGTGCAAATGTTAGAGAATACCCTTACTTCACTTTCACTCTTACGCAGAACGAACAAGCCATAGTTGGTTGCCGTCCGTTCCCATCCGTTGACCCTGGTGCGGGTAAATTCAAACCGGGTTGGAATGCCAATCGGATATCTTTCAAGCGAGCCAAGATCGATGATTAAATCGTCTTGCGTTTTTTCAAGCGATGGCGAAAGAAGATACAAAATGGAGGGAAGACCGATCCCAATGCCGATGAGCATTCCGACGAACCCGGCAACCGATTTGATGAAGTCACGACGGCTGATATCTGTTTTGTGCGCCATTTCTTCCTCTTGCTATTTCAACTCCCATTCAAAGATGCGGGTGGGGGCATCCACGTTGGTAATGGTGAGGGTGAGCTTTGTCGCTCCATCCAGAATGGATTTACCATCCTGCGCCGCTGGAAAAATCAATTTTCCTTCCACATGATGACCACCGCGCGGCGCATCCCAGAGGGTTGAATTCACGCTGACTCCTGTATCGGTTAAGAGCGTTGCAGTTGCGGCTAGATCCATGCTCAGGTCAATCGAATGGGTGGTCAGGACAATATTGAACTCAACAGATTCGGTAGTCGCTGAGTCCAAGTTAAGTGGGGTGACTTCAAAGATAATCGCTCCCTGGTCGTCCATGCGGGTGGCAGAGTCAAATTCGGGGGAGGCTGATACCGTCGAAACAGGATCAGATGGCGGCTGGGTTGGAAGCGGGGATAAAGTCGCTGAACAGGCTGTGATAACAAAAGTCAAAATAATAAGGGCGGGAAGTAAGAGTCGTTTCATTTTGTCTCCAGAAGTACAGGTTGAAGTTTTTGTCGTTCACGATAAAGCACGAAGAGCATGACGCCAATTCCGATGAGGTTCATGGCGAGTCCGATAAGCATGAAGGGGCGTTGATAACGGGTGAGAAAACTTGCCGCCGCACTCAAACCAAGAATGGGTAAAACATCGGTGACATGATGAATGCAACACGCGACCATCGCAGTGGCGGATGTGCCTCCGCTCGCGCCTATCATTGAGCCGGCATGTCCTGTGGATGTAACTGGAATGAACAGGCGGAATCGCAGGATGGAATAGAGCGCGGCTTGGATACCAAAGCCGAGGATGATCGGGATGACATACCAACGGTCACGGATGAATTGAGATGAGGCGTAGTCCCAGCCCTGCGCCCAGGTGAGGATGCCGATGTAGAACGAGGCGATCAGCGCCGAGCCGAGCAGGAATGCCACAAATGGAATGAAGAATCGTTTCATCGAAAATATTCCTTTTGTGTCATCATAGCCCTTGCAGTGGGCGGCGTCTTGCGCCAAGTGGCTGAACAAAGCGTAGGCAAAACTGCCTATGTTGATCTTCGATAATTCTTCATGTGTTTTTTACATTCATCGGGTAGGATTTTCAGCCGTTAAGTAGTTTCCATGTGTGATCGAGGGGAACTCAAAACGAATCGAACGCTCGCTTTTGTTCTTCATGCGGTGAGCCAATAGGAGACTAGAAGTATCATGAATAGTTTTAATATGCGGAAATTTTATCCGACCGGGCAGGAGTTTGAAATCGATCCTGTGTGTGAAATGAAAGTCGATCCAAAGAACCCGCCCTTTCAGGTTGTTCACAAAGGGAGGACTTATTACTTTTGCTCCGAGGTCTGCAAACATCTTTTTGAACGTGTTCCCGATCAATATGTTCGAATTGAAGAAGATAAAGTTTGAAATCGAATTTGTGAGTAATTTGGATAAAGCATGACGTATTAGGCAAAAATGCGTATGTTCAACTTGAGGGTGGGTGCTGTATAAGTGCGGACGATATTCGATCCAACCAGAAGGAGTTGAACCATATGAATAAGTTTTTGATTTGGAAGATTATGCCCGCGCTGATCATCGCCACGGTTGTCTTGAGTGCATGTGGCGCGCCGGCGAAACCTGAAATGACCGAACAACCCGCCCAGACCCAACCGGATCAACCCGTTGCAGGATTGGATGGAACAGTTTGGGTGGCAGACGAGGAGGGCAACAGCATTACCGTGATCAATGCGGCAACGAATCAAGTCCTGACCACGCTTACCGGAGTCGAGGGCGCCCACAACCTACAGGTTGCCCCGGATGGCAAAACCGTCTGGGCGGTGAGCGGGCACGACTCACTGGCGATTAAGATCGATGCCGTCACTTTTGAGGTTCATGGTGTCGTGCCAACTGGGATGATGCCCGCACATATCGTGCTGACACCCGATGGCAAAAAAGCGTATGCCACGAACGGCGGGGATAATACGGTCACTGTGATTGATGTGGAAGCGATGTCTGCCATTGCCACGATCCCGGTCGGCGAGTATCCGCACGGTTTGCGCGTCAGCCCCGACGGGATGTGGGTTTACGTTGCCAATGCCAAATCCACCACCCTGAGCGTGATTGACACCGCGCAGGATGTAAAGGTCGCCGATATAGAAGTTGGCGAGCATCCTGTTCAAGTGGGCTTTTCGCCCGACGGGGAGTTTGTTTACTTCTCCCTCAACGGCGAAAACGCGCTTGGCAAGGTGGACGTTGCTGCGCAGGAACTGGTCGGCAAGGTGGATGTGGGCGGAGGTCCGATCCAGGTTTTTGTGACCCCCAACAACAAGTTTGTTCTGACCGCCAATCAGGGGACAAAGGATACCCCAAGCACCACTGTGTCGGTTGTGGATGTCGCGACTTTCCAGGTGATTGCAACCATTGAAACAGGGCAGGGCGCACACGGAGTCGTGATTGATCCATCGAGCCAATACGCCTACATATCGAATATCTATGAAGACACGGTATCGGTCATTGACTTGGAAAAAATGGCGGTTGTCGCCACCGTCCCAACGGGCATGGCGCCCAATGGCATTAGCTTCTCGCCGCTTCCCGCGCCGGGGAATGCCCCTGCGGAAATTCAACTTGAAATCCCGGAGGGTGGCATGAATATGCCCATGCCGTGAGAATCTGAAGTTTGCAGCCCAAGAAATCCCCTGTCGGTACAATGACAGGGGATTTCTTATAGGCAATATTGCCTAAGCCCGAATACGCCACGCGGCTCTCCTATTCGATTGGAAACATACCTACAATGGAGAACATCCAAATGATAGAGGTGTTCCATGACCACATCTTCCTTCCTGATTGTTGATCTGCCCTGCGACATGGCTTTGCAGGCAGCGAAGAAAAAATTATTGCAAGGTGGTTTGCGGGCTTTGCAAACCTTTGACCTGCATACCGCGCGACATACCCAGCAGGATTGTCCCTGCCCGCATCATGGCACAGCGGACTGTGATTGCCAGATGGTTGTTCTAATGGTTTATGGGGAGTCTGCTGAACCTGTCCCACTGATCCTGCACGGAAGTGACGGACAAACGCGCTTCTCCATTGCCGATGACCCATCCCAACGGATAGATAAAAAGTTGGTCGCCTCCATCAAAGAGGCATTGGATATCAGGGCGGCAGTTTCTGTCTGATATTCACATAGGCAATATTGCCTATGGATTCCCGCGTCAAATTGCGCTGGATGGATCAAGGGGAAATCCTTATATTCAAGCACTATTCCAACTTTGCAGAGGAACCATAATGAAGAAGATTTTATTTTTTACAATAACGAGTCTCGCTTTGATATTATCGGCTTGCGCGCCAGCCACAGCCTCCAATGGGGACATGCCCATGAATAATGACAATTCAGGTATGGCGGATGGGACGCCCACCCCGGGCAGCATGATGATGGAAAACCCCGAAGCGGCTCATATGATGGAGCCGATCACTGCTCCCAACGTCCAGCCTGCCACCGAAGCTGATGGCGGACAGCCCTTGGAATACCGCCTGGAAGATGGCGTCAAGGTCTTTGAGTTAACCACCAAGGCTGTTCAATGGGAAATCCTGGATGGAGTGACCGTCACCGCATTCACATATAACGGAACCGTTCCCGGACCGATGATCCGCGTTACGGAAGGTGATCAGGTTCGGGTGATCGTAAAGAACGAATTACCCGATCCAACTACGATCCACTGGCATGGAGTCGAAGTCCCAAATGCAATGGACGGCGTTCCGGGCGTTACCCAGGATCCGATCCAGCCGGGTGAGACGTTTACTTACGAGTTCACCGCCAAGCCGGCTGGGACGTTCATGTATCACTCGCATTATGAGGGCGATGTGCAGGTTGGCGCCGGGCTTTATGCGCCCTTCATCATTGACCCAAAGGAACCGGATGCCAATCCACCCGTTGTGGATAAAACCCTGATGATCTCGGAATGGCGTATGACGGATGGGCAAACGTATGCCGCCATGCCCATGAGTGGGATGGAGCCCAATTACTTCACGATCAACGGCAAGTCCTTCCCTGCCACCGAAACCATCACTGTCAAGAAAGGCGATCTGGTTCGGCTGCGCTTCATTGCCATTGGTCAATTCATTCATCCGATGCATCTGCATGGTGTACCCTTCAGGATCGTGGCGACGGATGGGCATCCTGTCCCCGAGGTGGCACAGTTGACCAAGGACACGGTCAGTGTCGCACCGGGAGAACGCTACGACATTGAGTTCGTCGCCACAGAGACCGGACAATGGATGTTGCACTGTCACATCCTGCACCACACCACCAACGACAATGTTGAACCAGGTGGTTTGATGTTGATGATCGAAGTCGTTGAATAAAATACTCAAGGAGAGAGTAAAAATGCGAAAGATGTTCTTTATCAGTATGTTGGTTTTACTGGCAGGTGTATTGGCGGCTTGCGGCAGCTCCGCACAGCCTGCCGCCCCGGTCGAGTCAGGATCGTCGAGTCCGGTAAATATCCAGATTGAGACCAATCCCAATCCTGCCATGATGGGCAACATGGAATTGATCCTGACGATCACGGATGGAGATGGCAAGCCCATCGAGGGTGCGACTGTGGATGTTTCTGCCGACCACACGGACATGACCGGCATGGGGATGAGCGGTCTCGCCACTGAGCAGGGTGAAGGGCGCTATTCCATCAATGCCAACTTCAGCATGAGCGGCAATTGGAAGATTACCGTGTATGTCCGCAAGGATGGTCTGGATTACAAGGAAGATATCGAGTTCAAAGTGCAATAATCAGCCGTCGAAGGCAGGCGTTACCCGATGTGACGCCTGCTTTCCAGCCGGCAGAGTGAATTCATGAACAACAAACAAAGACGACAACACATTCAACAAAGAAATAGAAAACAAAAACTGCTTGCAGGCATCATCTGGGGCGGAACCGGACTCGCCGTATTGGTGATCCTTGGAGTCATGGTCTGGCAGGGGATTAAACCAGCCGCAGGGGAGGCAGTTGCCATTATGAAGAGCGATCCGCATCTCCCCACCGACTCTGACCCGGGACAATATAATTCCGACCCGCCAACATCCGGATTGCATTATGCAACCGAAGCCCAGGCGGGGTTTTATGAAGAGAATATTTATACATATCCTGCTGCTTATCTTGTCCATAACCTGGAGCACGGGTATGTGATCATCTGGTACAACTGCGACCTGCTGAATGAGACGGGATGCGCGGAGTTGAAATCACAGATCCGCACGGTCATTAACGACCTGGGTGGAGTGAAGCTGATTGCCTATCCCTGGAATTCCATTGATGTTCCGGTCGCATTAACCTCCTGGGGGCGGATTCAAAGGTTCGAGATCTTCGACATGGATTTAGCCAAAGCTTTTTACCGCGCCAACCTCAATCGCGCCCCTGAACCAAACGCCCCATGAGGGAATAAAATGTCAACAACCACCTTGAATGCCCCTAAAATAACGAATGCCTTTCAGTGGATAGGCACTCATTGGTTTGCCGTTTTTCTGACCATCTATGGTGTTTGGGTATTTGTTCCCTTCCTTGCGCCGGTTTTCATGCAGATCGGCTGGACGGGTGCAGGCAGGGCGGTCTACTTCATTTACTCGTTCTTCTGCCACCAACTCCCGGAACGCTCCCTCTTTTGGTTCGGCGAAAAGACCATGTATTCCCTGGGCGAAATCCAGGCGGTCTGGCAGAACACATCCAATCCCATGATCCTGCGCCAATTCATCGGCAACGAACCGATGGGCTGGAAGGTGGCATGGTCGGATCGCATGATCTCGTTCTATACCAGCGTCTGGCTTTTTGCGGCATTGTGGTATCCCTTCCGACACACGATAAAGACTTTGAGTTGGTGGGGATTTGTTCTGCTCCTGCTGCCGATGGCGCTGGATGGTGGAACACACATGGTCAGCGATTTTGCCGGTATCGGAAATGGATTTCGTGATACAAATGCATGGCTGGCAGTGTTGACAAACAACACCTTTCCTGCAACGTTTTACGCCGGTGATGCGCTGGGATCGTTCAACTCGCTCATGCGCTTCCTTACCGGGCTTTTGGCGGGGCTGGGTCTTGTCTGGCTTGCCTTCCCGTTCATTAATCAATCACAAGTTTATAATCAGCAATTGGATACATTAAGCCATGCCAAAGTCATCGAGCAAATCAAAAACCAAAATACGCATTCTCCTGGCGGATGACCACCATATCGTCCGTGCAGGGGTGCGACAACTGCTTGAGAGTGCGACCGACCTCCAGGTCATTGCCGAGGCAGGAGACGGGGAGGAGGCGCAGGTCTTAATCCAAAAACACAAGCCGGATGTTGCCGTGCTTGATATTCAGATGCCCAAAGCCAGCGGTATTGAAGTCACACGCTGGGTGCGTGCCCATCTGCCCGAAGTGGGCGTGTTAATCCTGACCGCTTATAACGATGATCCCTACGTGATGGCGGTTTTGCAGGCAGGTGCAAATGGCTATGTCCTCAAAACTGGGCAGGCGGATGAGCTGATCCAGGCGGTGCGTGATGTCTATGAAGGTAAGTCTGCACTCGATCCATCCATCACCAGCAAGTTGATGTCCACCATCTTCAAAGGACCGGAAAAAAAGATCGTCGAACCATTAACTGACCGTGAACTGGATGTGCTGCGACTCGCGGCGAAGGGGTTCACCAACAAATCCATCGGTGTGCAACTGAATATCAGCGACCGCACCGTGCAGGGACATCTTGCGCACATCTTCGCCAAACTGCAATCCAACAGCCGCACCGAGGCTGTCATGCGCGGGGTGGCGCTGGGGTTGATCTCACAAAGCTCGGGCAATATTCCAGAAGAATGAAACGAATCCTGCCAGGCTGGCGCGGTCTGACGCAACTCTTTGCCGTCACGGTTCTGCCGCTGACGCTTTTGTTATTGTTCATTGCGTTCGGCGGGGTCAACATGCACCAGCAGGACATGCGCACCCTGGTCGGGGAACGTGACGAACGCGCCGTGCAGTCCGCCGCCGCAGCGCTGCAATCCGAACTTCATCATCGCATGGCGACTGTTTCGAGCATGGCGGTGCTGGCATCCGAGGATATTTCCTTCAAGGATATATTTGCCACCACCACCGACCTGGCAAAGGATTTCAACGGGGGGATTGCCTTTCTAAATACGGATGGACACTTAATCGAGAAAACGGGGAATGACAGATTTTGGGGATGGGTATCTCAAAACTCCAGGTCGGTCAAACTCGCTTCTTCATCCAGCCCTCAATTTGTTTTCTCCGACCCGACCCTGGATCCAAACTCCAACCAACTCTTTGTCATCATCTCAGCCTATTCTGACTCCCGCGATGTGATTGTCGCCGGCGCGTTTTCACCCGAGACACTCGCGTCCGAAACCCTGACACCCACCTACCCGGCGGGCAGTCACGTGACCATCTATCTATTGGATAATTCCCGCCGTATTTTGTTCGTCAGCGGTGCGCTCGAACGCGAAAGCCTGGATGCGGACCATCCTGGAGTGGCGGAAGCTCTGGCAGGCAGGAGTGGCGTTCTGTATGTGAAAAAGGAAGCGACGGAACATGTAGTCGCCTATAGCCCCATTGAAACTGCAGGCTGGGCATTGATCACGGAGGAGGAATGGGAAATGGTGATCAGCCCCTCCCTGCAATTGACCCAGATGGCTCCGCTGGTAATGGTGCCTGCCTTCATCCTGGCATTGATTGCCATCTGGTTCGGCGCCAAACAGATCGTCCAGCCCCTGCAAAAACTTGAGTCCAAGGCGGCGGCGCTGGCATGGGGGGATTTCGAAGCCATAAAGGAGTCAGTTGGCGGCATATCTGAGGTCCAACACCTGCAAATGGAATTGACCGAAATGTCGCGTAAAGTGCAGGCGGCTCAGGAGGGATTGCACGATTACATCGGCGCGATCACTTCGGCACAGGAAGAGGAACGTGCCAGACTGGCGCGGGAACTGCATGACGACACCATTCAGGCGGTCATTGCATTGAAACAACGGGTGCAACTGGCGCAGAGATCGGTCAAGGATCAAAATGGAAAACAATCCCTTAAGGAACTCGAAAATCTGGCGGAGCAGACCATCGAAAATCTGCGCCGCCTGACGCGGGCGCTGCGTCCCATTTATCTCGAAGATCTGGGACTGGTCACTGCGTTGGAAATGCTGGCGCGGGAGATCAGCCAGGTTAATTCTCTGATCGTTGATTTTCAAAAAACCGGTAACGAACGTCGTCTCTCGCGCGAGGTGGAATTGTCGCTATATCGCATTGCGCAGGAAGCGCTCAATAATGTGGCTAAACATTCCGGGGCGACTCGTGCCGACTTGTCCATCCGTTATTCTGATTCGGAAATAACACTGATGATCTCTGATAATGGCCACGGCTTTGTCGCTCCTGCCAGCCCGACGGAATTTGCTCCCAACGGGCATTTTGGACTGCTCGGTATTCATGAACGTGCGGACCTGATCGGGGCACGGCTGGGAATTGAGTCCACCCAAGGACAGGGAACCAGGATCGAAATTCGCTTGTAAAGCGATAAAGGTCATAAGCCATTTTGCCTACCGATTTCCCCGCCATCCTGCGCTCATGCAGGGGCGGGGATTTGCGTATCATGATGTTATATCCTTATTGAAAAGGAAGACTCATGACCTCTGATACTGCGATTCCCCCCTTTCCATCCCAAACAGAACGTTTGAAAATATTTTTACATGCGCTGCTCTTCGTCCTCGGCTTCTCATTGGTGTTTGTAATCGGCTGGGGCGGCTCGGTGACGGCGCTGGGTCAATTGTTCGGCGCATACAAACGGGTTATCGCGCAATTAGGCGGCGTGATCGTGATCATGTTCGGACTGGCGACTCTGGATGTAATTCGCCTTCCCTGGTTTTATTATGATACCCGGACGGAATACACAGGTCAGCGCGGAACCTATGGTGGCTCGGCGTTAATGGGCATTTTCTTTGCAGCAGGTTGGAGCCCATGCATTGGTGCCACACTGGGCGCAATCCTAACAATGGGGCTCAGCCAGCAAACGGTCGGACAGGCGATGTGGCTATCTTCAGGGTACTCGCTTGGTTTGGGGCTTCCCTTCCTGGCGATGGCGCTTGGTTTGGAGCGCGCTTCAGGCTGGATCAAACGCATGCGACCCTATCAAAAGTATTTCAAAATTGCCAGCGGTGTTTTCATCATTGCCATTGGTGTTCTGCTTCTTACGAACACAATGAGTCTGATAGCGATCTGGGCATTCAAGAATGGTCTATATATCGAAAAGTTTACCCTGTTCTCTGCCGCGCCGACATACTTCACCGCCATCCTTGCCGGTCTATTGTCATTTCTTTCACCTTGCGTCCTGCCGCTCGTGCCTGCCTATCTTGGTTATCTGAGCGGGCACACGATACAAAGATCATAATATTTTTAGAGAAGATACCCTTATGGATTCCCCCATTAATTCGGAAGATACCATCACCTTTAAACGAACCCATTTTTATTCGGTCCTGGTGATACTGGCTTTTGCCATCGGCATATTGACGGGTTATGTTGTCTGGGGGCTTGCCCCCCGTTCACAACAAGCGATTGTCAATAATCCATCTGTTGCCCAGGGACCCATTGTCGAAGCCCCGGCAGCGACACAGGCACCGCAATTCACCCGTTATGAAATCCCATTCGAAGGCTTTCCCAGCCAGGGACCGGTGGATGCACCCATCGTAATTGTCGAGTTCAGCGACTTTCAGTGCCCGTTCTGCAAACGCTTCCAGGATGAGACGGCTGCACAATTGCTGGCGGCGTATCCCGGTCAAATCCGTTTTGTCTATCGTCATCTTCCCCTGACATCCATTCATCCCGAAGCCCTTCCATCGGCGGAAGCCTCGATGTGCGCCAACGAACAGGGGGCCTTCTGGGATTACCATGACAGGATTTTTGAGAATCAGGACAAACTTGGGCGTGAGTTGTACCTGCAGATCGCCGCTGACCTCAATTTGGATGCAGTCACTTTCGAGGAGTGTCTCAATTCAGGTAAATATAAGGACGCCATCCAACAGGATATGGATTTTGCGCTCAACCTTGGCGTTCAATCCACCCCAACATTTTTCATCAACGGGCTGGCAATCGTTGGCGCGCAACCTCTTGAAGCGTTCAAACAGATCATCGATCTTGAGTTGGCTGGAAAAATTCCATGAAACAGATACTCCTCATATCCTTGTTTCTGCTTGTGACACTGACCGCCTGCCAGAGCAGCGTCGAAGAGATTACGGGCAAAGAGGTTACAACCGTTGACGGTTCCTATAAAAACATCACTCCTGTCGATTTGGACACGATGTTGAAGAACACGGATCTTATCCTTGTCAATGTGCATACTCCTTTCGCAGGGAACATTGCCGATACAGACCTGTCCATTCCCTACGACCAGATCAGTGCGCCGGAAAATCTGGCGCAGTTGCCAGCGGATAAAAATGCAAGGATCGTTCTGTATTGCCGCAGTGGTCGCATGAGCGCAATTGCGGCAGAGGAACTTGTTTCGCTCGGGTATACCAATATCTGGAATCTCGAAGACGGCATGGTGGCATGGGAACAGACAGGACGCGAAATCGAGAAATAGAATAGGCAGAATTGCCTATAAGAGCCTCAGTAATATGGCTCTCGTTGAGGCTGTCTATTAATTGCATAATACAAAGGAAAGGAGACCAGCTTATGACAACCACTGTACATGACCCCGTTTGCCACATGGATATCGACCCCGCTACTGCTGCCGGCACATCCGAATACAAGGGGCAAACGTATTATTTTTGCTCGCTTGGCTGCAAGAAGGCGTTTGATGCCGATCCCGAGAAGTATCTCAGCAAGACTCATGAACACGCGCATCATCATTAATTCCATCCTCTTCTCCTCAGGTAACCTGCCCACTGGGCAGGTTATTTTATTTTAGACAATTTGCCGAAACAAAATCTTCAATCACTCTTTGCCGTGCCTTTACACATTCTTTAATCATGCCGGGTATTCTTGGATCATCGAAAGGAGTACAGTATGTTTCTCATGTGGATCGTCCCTTTAGTACTTGTCGGTTTGATCGTCTACAGCGTTTCTGGCAATAATCTGGTCAATGCGCTCAAGCCCGTTGCAAGCCGTACCTGCCACAAATGTGGACAGGCTGCGCAAAACGACTGGAAAAACTGCCCGCACTGCGGACAAACTTTATGAAAGGAAGTCAAAATGAAAAAAGGTAACTGGTGGATCGTTGGCATCGTAGCTGTTCTTGCTGCTCTGTTCCTTTTCGGAGGCGGCATGATATGGGGCAACCGTGGATATGGCATGATGGGCGGTTATGGCATGATGGGTAACTGGGGCTACTCTCCCTTCGGCTGGTTCGGAATGGGATTGGGCATGATCTTCATGTGGCTCATCCCCATCGGCATCCTCGTGCTCATTGGGTTTGGTGTCGCATCCCTGGTGCGAAATACAGGAAATCCTCCCCAAGCCTCATCCCTGACGCCCTGCTCCAACTGCGGAAAGGGCACCCAAGCCGATTGGCAGACTTGCCCCTACTGCGGCAATTCCTTGAAGTAAAGTAACCTCGCGTTCTCAAAGTAGCCTGTCGGAAGATAGGCTATTTTGCTTATATACCACTAGGCTGAAATCCGCTCCCTGCCATCGTCTATTGGATATACACTATTGGCATCTTTATAAAAGGTAGGCAACCATGACTGTCCGTGACCCTGTATGTGGAATGGAAATTGAACCCCAAAGTGCCTTCGCCGAGCGCGAACACATGGGGCAGACGTTGTATTTTTGCTCACAATCCTGCGTGGAACAGTTCGATATCGACCCGCACCATTATGTGATGACTTCGGCAACAACGGGTTTTAATCCCGAACGGACGCTCACCCGCATCGAACTACCCGTCGCCGATCTGCCGTTTTACAAACCTGTCACCGCCCTGGAATCTGGTTTGCGCGCCCTGGAGGGCGTTCATCAAGTAACCACCAATGCAGGTGCGGGTGTGTTGCAGGTGGAATATGATTCCAAAAAGGTGAACATTCCGCAAATGGCGGCAGTCATCCGCTTGGCGGGGTTTCAACCTGGCGGGTCGAATCTCAAAATCGGAATCGAGAACCTGCGTTGTGCCTCCTGTGTGAAGTTCATCGAGGATGAACTGAAGTCCACAGATGGCGTATTAAGCGCAACGGTCAACATTGCCACACAGGAAGCGAGCGTGGATTATCTCCCCCAAAAGGCAACCCTTGTACAATTGAATGCAGCCATTGAGGCTTGGGGATACAAGCCACGTCCTGCGCTGACTGGCGCGCCAATAGACAAACAAGAAGAGGCACATGCCCGTGAATACATCCGGCTGATGAGAATGTTCTGGTTCTCGGCAATTGTTTCCATTCCGGTGTTGTTATTCGCATACCCGCAATACGTTCCCGGCATCCGGGATTTGTCAATGGAGACCATCCGATGGTCATGGGTTCTTTCCGCCGTTGCAACACTACCTGTGTTGTTCTATTCCGGGTATGACTTTTTCACAGGTGCGTGGGCGGCCTTCAAACATCGCTCAGCCAACATGAACACCTTGATCGCGCTCGGTACCGGCGCGGCATGGTTGTATTCAACGTTTGCCATTGCATTTCCGTCCGTGTTTCCTGAAGGGACATCCGAGCCGTTTTACGATGTAGTTGCAGTTGTCATTGCATTGGTTGTGTTGGGGCAGGCACTTGAACTACGCGCCAAGGGACAATCCAGCGCGGCGATCAAGAAATTGTTGGGTCTACAAGCGAAGACTGCCCGCGTGATTCGCAATGGAAAAGAACTTGATCTGCCTGTAGAAGAAGTGTTGGTCGGCGATGTGATCCAGGTCCGTCCCGGTGAGAAAATACCCGTGGATGGCGTTATCGTCGAAGGCAGTTCTGCCGTGGATGAGTCGATGCTGACGGGTGAGTCGTTGCCAGTTTCCAAGAAACAGGGAGATGAGGTGATCGGAGCGACCTTGAACAAGACAGGCGCGTTCAAATTCCGCGCCACGAAGGTCGGCAAGGATACGGCTCTCGCGCAGATCGTGAAGATGGTGCAGGACGCGCAAAATTCCAAAGCACCAATTGCCCGTCTTGCCGATACCATCTCTGGTTATTTCGTACCCATCGTGATGATTCTCGCCGTGTGGACGTTCGTCATTTGGTTCGTGATTGGACCTCAACCGCAATTGGTATATGCACTCGTTACCAGTGTAACCGTGCTCATCATTGCCTGCCCCTGCGCTTTGGGTCTTGCCACGCCCATGAGCTTGATGGTCGGCATTGGCAAAGGTGCGGAACATGGGATTCTCATCCGCTCTGGCGAAGCCCTGCAAACTGCGCGAGCCATTCAAACCGTGGTGTTGGATAAGACGGGCACGATTACAAAGGGAAAGCCTGAGTTAACGGATGTCATCCTTACCAATTCCATGAATGGTAACAGCCATCAGTTGTTGCGCCTGGTGGCATCCGTTGAGAAGGTCAGTGAACATCCCCTGGCGCAAGCCATTGTGGACGGAGCACAGGCGCGAAAACTGGAATTGACCGATGTGCAGGATTTTGAAGCCATCCCTGGACATGGCGTTTCCGCGAAGGTTGAAGGACGAAATATCCTGATTGGCAATCTCAAGTTGATGAACCGAGAGAACATCGCGCTGGGCGAGTTGGAGAATAGATCCAAATCGCTCGCCGACGATGGCAAGACCCCAATGTTCGTCGCAATTGACGGCAAAGCCGCTGGTATTGTTGCCGTGGCAGACACGGTCAAGGAAGATTCTGCCGAAGCGATCAAAGCTCTGCAAGGTATGGGCATTGAAGTTGTGATGATCACCGGCGATAATCGCCGCACCGCTGAAGCGATTGCTCGCAAGGTTGGGGTCACGCGCGTGCTGGCGGAAGTATTGCCCGAAGATAAGGCAAACAACGTTCACCTGTTGCAAGCGGAAAACAAAAAAGTCGCGATGGTTGGCGATGGCATCAATGATGCCCCCGCGCTCGCACAAGCGGATGTCGGTCTCGCCATCGGAACAGGCACGGATGTCGCCATCGAAGCCTCGGACATCACGCTGATCAAGGGCAGTCTCAAAGGTGTGGTGACTGCCATCGAAGTCAGCCGCGCTACCATGACCAACATCTACCAAAACCTATTTGGCGCCTTTATATACAACGTGTTGGGTATCCCTGTTGCTATGGGAGTATTGTTCCCGTTCTTTGGATTGTTGCTCAGCCCATTGATCGCGGGGGCAGCAATGGCATTCTCATCCGTGACCGTAGTTGGCAATGCCAACCGCCTGCGAGGCTTCAGACCGAAGTTTAGTGTAAAGTGAGCTGTTATGAAAATTGAACTTCTCTATTTCGATGGTTGTCCCTCCTGGGAAGCTGGTTTGGAAAGTCTTCGGACTGCTTTACAAGAGGAGGGAATCTCCGCCTCTGTGGAAATGGTGAAAGTAGAGACCGATGAAGATGCGGAGCGTTTGAAATTCCTCGGTTCCCCTCATTTTCGTGTTGATGGTATGGATTTATGGCATGAGGAACGCGAAACGTATTCGATGAGTTGCCGCGTCTATTCCACGCCTGAAGGCGTCAAGGGATTTCCCACTGTCCATATGCTGCGGGAAAAACTGCAATCACTGTCTGGAACACCATAATGAAAAACTCCCGCTTTATCACGTGGATGACCTGGGCTTTGATTCTCGGAATGTTCTGGACTGTTTTCTCGCGCGTCTCGCCCGACCGGCCTAAAGCGCAGCAGGATGCAGTTGCCAAAGAAGGCTTCACTGCGCCCAACTTCGCCCTCGACCTGTTGGACGGCAGCACAGTTGCGCTTTCCGATTTACGCGGCAAGGTGGTGCTGGTCAACTTCTGGACATCGTGGTGCCCACCCTGCCGTCTGGAAATGCCAGCCATCGAAAAAGCGTATCGAAGTTACAAGGACATTGGCTTTGTGGTGATCGGCTTGAACCTCACCGCCCAGGATTCAGAACAAGCCGCGGCTGATTTTGCAAAAGAAATCGGTTTGACTTTTCCCATCGCGCTCGACCGCGATAATGCGACTGGGAACCTGTATCGCATCACTGCCCTGCCGACTTCGTACTTCATTGATCGCAAGGGAGTAATTCGTTCCGTTGTGGTCGGCGGACCCATGAGCGAGGCATTGATTCAATCCAAGGTGGAAGAGCTATTACGGGAGGGCGAGTAATGTTCCCTTACCTTCGACTTGGACCCTTCCTGCTTCAAATGCCATTGTTGATGTTGTTCATTGGTTTTTGGATCGGCTCAACATTCACCGAGCGTGAAGCCGCCCGCCTTGGTTTAAACAAGGAGAAAATCAATAACCTGATTGGGTACGGATTGCTCGGCGGGATTCTCGGAGCAAGGCTTGTCTATGCTGCGCAATACGCCTCAGTTTATGTGGCAAATCCATTGGGCTTGTTCTCGCTGAGCACAAGCACGCTTTCTCCCATCGGGGGTTTTCTAATCGGTATGTCCACAGCCTTGATATATGGATATCGTCAGAAACTTCCGTTTCGCCGATCATTGGATGCGCTCACGCCTGGGTTGGCATTCTTCATGATCTCAATTGGTGTCTCCCACCTGCTCAGCGGAAATGCCTACGGCTCGCCGTCTCGTGTCCCCTGGGCAATGTACGTGTGGTCTGATTATCGTCACCCAACGCAACTTTATGAAATCTTTCTTGCGCTGGCGATCTTTACACTCGTGCTTCCAAAAGTTCTTCCAGCCCACGCGCCAGGAATTCGCTTTGCGCAGTTCGTCTCTCTTTCCGCGCTGGCGCGAGTCTTTCTCGAAGCCTTCCGCGGCGACAGTGTACTCTGGCTGGATGGTTATCGCGCCGCGCAAGTGATGGGGTTGCTTGTTCTTATTATTTGCATTGTCTTGTTGAGACAATGGGAAAGGATCGAACCAAATGAGGCAAGCATCTGGTAAAAAACGTTATATCCCTGCCTTGAGCTTTCGCTGGCTCACGCCATTGTATGATCCTCTGCTCAAATGGGTCATGCGCGAGGAAACTTTTAAACAAAGGTTGATCCAACACGCGAACATTCGTCCAGGCATGAAGGTTCTCGATCTCGGCTGCGGCACAGGTACGCTCACCATCATGCTCAAAAAAATCCATCCGAACGCGCAGGTTACAGGCGTGGATGGCGACCCTGATGTATTGAAAATTGCGCTAGATAAATCTCGCGGTTCGGATATTCAATGGGATGAAGGACTCGCCTCCTCCCTGCCCTATCCTGATTCCACCTTCGACAGAGTAGTCACCAGCCTGGTCATTCACCACCTCATCACGGACGATAAACGACTCGCATTCAAGGAAATCCATCGTGTGCTCAAACCAGATGGAGAATTGTATGTGCTTGACTTTGGCGCACCGCATTCTTCAACGACACGTTTCATGACGACCTACATGCGTCGTCTCGAGGAAACCGCCGATAACTTCGACGGTTTGATCCCGCGCTTCGTGGCAGAGGCAGGCTTCGGGTCTATAAAAGAAGCGGAGAACTTCGTCACGGTGTTCGGTCCGTTATCCATCATCCAAGCAATGAAAGGAACTTGATATGACTCAAATCCAAATCTTTGTGATTCTTTCGGGAATCGCGTTGACCGTATTGATCGCCTGGTATTTCTGGTTTGCCCCCAAGGCGCAGACGCGTGTTGCGGTATCTGCATCTGGCGCACAGGAGGTGGCAGTCACGGTCAAGGGCGGATACACACCCGATGTGATCGTGGTGCAAAAAGGACGCCCTGTGCGGTTGACGTTCACACGCCAGGAAAGTTCAGCGTGTTCTGAGAAAGTGTTGTTCCCTGACTTCAATCAGAATGCTTTGCTGCCAGAGGGCGAACAAGTGACACTGGAATTCACCCCCGAACAATCTGGCGAATATGGCTTCCAATGCCAGATGGGAATGTTACGTGGCAAGTTGATCGTGGAATAATGACGAAAGGAACATGTAAAAATGAAACACGAAAAAATCCATATGCCAAACCTTTCCTACATTGCGGCATTTGTCATTGGCGTGATCTTTTTCGCCGTATTATGGAGGATGTTATTCGGCTCGGCATCCGGTCTGATGGTTCTGGCTGGCATGATTGGAACCGCGACCGCTGTGACTATCTTCTGGCTCAGGAATGAAAATCAACATCATGGAAAGGGAAAACAATGACGTTGGACCAAAACGAAATCCTCCCTGCCCCTCCACAACCGGAATATATAACGGCTTGTGGAGGAAAAATCAAGGATCCATCCAAATATCCCAGCGCAGAGTATCACGGCGAGAGGATATATTTCTGTACGCAGGCATGTTTGGATGTATTTCTTTTGAATCCCGACCCTTTTATGGCTGGTGAAATCGAACACCCTCTTGATTAATTCAATATGACAATCAGGAAATCATTCCTGATAAATATCATAAGCAAATCAGCGCATTTCGAAACAGGTCGAAATGCGCTGTTGATTATTTCATGGGAGTTGTAAGATGAGTTCAAAGCAAGACAAAATTCATCCTCAAAGGAGAAAAAATGACTACTCAAACCTTATCCCGGGAATATCAACTCGCTGATGTTCCCTTTACGAAAACCCTGTTCGAAGGCAAGGCGTTTGCCTGGCTCTGGCTTGCCATCCGTCTGTATCTGGGATACCAATGGATCGAATCGGGTTGGGGCAAGATCACCAACCCCGCCTGGATGCAGGGCGGCGAAGCATTGAAGGGCTTCTGGGAGCGCGCCATCGTTATTCCCGATGCACCTGCCCGCCCATTGATCGCCTTCGACTGGTATCGCAATTTCATCCAGTTTATGCTGGACAGCGGCAATTACGTCTGGTTCGCCAAACTCGTGGCGGTGGGCGAATTGCTGGTGGGCGCGGCGCTGATCCTGGGCATCTTCATCTGGTTCTCCGCTTTTATTGGCGGTTTTATGAATTGGAATTTTATGATGGCGGGCTCGGCTTCTGTCAATCCTGTCTTCCTGATCCTCTCGATCCTGCTCATCCTTGCCTGGAAAACCTCAGGCTGGATCGGACTCGACCGCTGGCTTCTGGTTCAGGTTGGCACACCCTGGCAACCTGGATTGATCTTCCAAAAAAAGTAATTCTTCGTTCGGCGCATCTCTCCTCCTCAAGCGACATCCGAAGGTGACTTCGGGTGTCGTTCTTGATATTCTCTTTTTGAATTCTTCACACTATCTTTATAGGCACAAACTATACTGCCGACCTGAATATACATTATGGAGCAAAAACAATGACCAACTCGACTCAAATTTCGCGGAGAGACGTTCTTAAACTGATGGGACTTGGCGCGGGAGGGGCGTTCCTCAGCGCCTGCGGACTTCTCCCGTCCGCCTCAACCAACCCGACAGCGGCTCCTGTCTTCCCGACTCCGCTTACCCCTTTGCCTGATCTTCCGATTCTGTCTGCGGAACTGACGGCTGGGCGCGGCACGCTCCCCATTTTTTCGGGGAAGGAAACGCCCGTTTGGCGGTATCAGGCTTCGGTTAAGGAGGGAGGCGGGGATTTCATCCAAACGTTGAGCGGCTCGTATTTGGGTCCAATTTTCAGGGTGAAACAGGGACAACGAGTCCAGGTTCGGTTGAACAACGAATTACCCGACCCGACCATCATCCACTGGCATGGGTTGAAAATTCCAGAAGAGATGGATGGGCATCCGCGCTATGCTGTCGCGCCTGGGAAAAGTTTTGACTATGATTTTCAGGTGATCAACCGCGCGGGCATGTATTGGTTCCATCCTCATCCGCACCAGTTGACAGGACCCCAAGTCTATTACGGGCTGGCGGGCTTGTTCATCGTCAGTGACGAAGAGGAAGCCGCGCTGGGTTTGCCTGCGGGCGAGTATGATCTGCCGCTGGTGATTCAGGATCGTATTTTTGATTCGCAAAACCAAATGGTCTATCTGGCAAACGGCATGATGGATTCGATGATCGGATTTCTGGGCGACACGATTTTAGTCAATGGTTCACCCAATGCAACACTGGATGTCAAAGCCAGCGCATACCGCTTGCGCCTGCTGAACGGCTCAAACTCGCGCATCTATAAATTCGCCTGGCAGGATGGCACACCCCTGACCGTGATCGCCACCGACGGCGGCTTACTGGAAACACCCGTGACCCGCGACTACATCACGATGGGACCTGGCGAACGCGTGGAGTTGTGGGCGGATTTCAGCGGAAGAAATGCAGGCAGTGAAATGAAATTGGTCAGCCTGCCATATACCGATTTCAGCGGTGGAGGCGGCATGATGGGCGGCGGGATGATGGGCAGTTCTGGATTGCCAAATGGTACGCCGTTCGACATCCTGCGTTTGATGATCGGCGAGAAAGGAGCGGACGTGAACCCGTTGCCCTCGCAACTCTCCACGATTGAACGACATGCTGTGAACGATGCAGTCAATGGAAACAATCCGCGCTCGTTCAGGCTGGCAATGCAGGGCATGGTTCACACCATCAACAACCGCCTGTTCGAGATGGACGCAGTGGCGCAGGATGAGATCGTGCGGCTGAACGACCTGGAAGTTTGGGAGTTTGTCAATCTCGAAGGCAGCGGGGGTGGCATGGGAATGGGCATGATGAATATGGAAATGCCGCATCCCATGCACATCCACGGCGTGCAATTCCAAGTGCTTGAGAGGCAGATCGCGCGCGGATTTGAATCCGCGTATCAAGAATTGAGCGGCGGCTTTGTGGACGAGGGTTGGAAGGATACCGTGCTGGTGATGCCAGGCGAAACCGTTCGGGTGCTTGTGCGCTTCGAGAATTACACAGGGATATATCTTTATCACTGCCACAATCTCGAACATGAGGATGCGGGCATGATGCGAAACTACAGGATCAAAGGTTGAGTAGGAACAGGCTCCAAAAATCGGAGCCTGTTTTTTTTAGAAGGGCGATACGCAGAATTGCTTATTCCTACATCAAGCCATTCTGCGCTTCAATAATTCCAGTAGCGACTCTACAATCCAACCGTCAGATCACAACCAAGGAGTTTCGATATGTCATTCAAAGATCCCGTCTGTGGAAAACGCGTCAATCGCGGCAAAGCCCATATCACCATCGAGTTCGAAGGTGTGAACTATTTTCTGTGCTGTCCGCAATGCCAGGCTCAGTTTGAACGT
>WBZR01001134.1_pt1 | contig 35627 bp, 36 predicted proteins | sample 5204231 | NCBI WGS metagenome assembly WBZR01 (sample SAMN12412403, study PRJNA552823) | activated sludge metagenome | isolation source: activated sludge from anammox sidestream of wastewater treatment plant... | place: USA: Virginia | collected 2017-08 | reverse complement strand
GCGGGCGCGCGGAATCCGTCCGCGGCGCCGGCCCTGCCGGCCCCGCTGCCAGCGAGCTGCGGCCCGGGTACCGCGCCGGGCCTCCGGCTCAGGCTCAGGCTCAGGCGACGATCGAGTAGCCGCCATCGACGACGATCGTCTGACCGCGGATCATCTCCGCCTCGGGCGAGCAGAGGAAGCAGACGGCGTCGGCGATGTCCTTCGGCTCGACGAGCCGGCCCGCGGGGGTGCGGCTCCGGTAGTAGCCGAGCATCTCGTCCCGGTTCGGGAAATGGTCGAGCGCGCCGGTCTCGACGAGGCCCGCGGAGACGGCGTTGACCCGGAGCTCGCGCGGCGCGAGCTCGACCGCGAGGTAGCGGACGAGCGTCTCGATCGCCGCCTTCGAGACCCCGACCAGCACGTAGTTCTCGAGCACGCGGACCGAGCCCAGGCTGGAGAGGGCGACGATCGAGCTTCCGGGCGGCATCGTGGGCGCAGCGTGGCGGGCGAGCGTGAAGACCGAGCGGGCGTTCGCGTTCAGCGTCCAGTCCCAGTGCTTCTCCTCGAGCTCGAGCGCCGGCCGGATCACGCCGGTGGCGGCGTTCGCAACGATCACGTCGAGCGGCCCGGCCTCGTCGAGCAGCCGCTCGACCCGGTCGGGGTCGCCGATGTTCCCGCGGAGGAGGACCGCCTCGGTGCCGGCCCTTGCCAACTCGGCGGCGGTCTCACGCGCCGCCTCGTCGCTGCGCAGGTACCCGATCGAGACGCGGGCGGCGCCGAGCGCGGCGAAGCGGAGCGCGATCTCCCTGCCGATGCCCCGCGAGCCGCCCGTGACGAGCACGGACTTGCCCTCGAAGGGCTGGCGCATCAGTGCCGCTCGGCGCGGACGGCGCGGTGGCTCGGGACCGTCTCCCAGCCGATCCGGGTTGCGGGCTCGAGCGGCCCCTCGGCGGCCTTTGACGTCGCGTGGCCGAGCCGCTCGAGCATCGCGATCTGCGCTTCGCCGTAGCGCCGGGTGGGGTGCTCCGGACCGAGGTTACGGACGAGGTCGCGGACGCGCGCGCGGATCTGGAACGCGAAGTGCGGCGTCGCGGCGCAGACGAGCGCCTCGACGTCCGCGATCGTGGGCTCGCGGGTCCCGGGCACGGCCGCACCTTACCACCCGGGTATCCTCGCGGCCGTGCGCCACCGGCTGCCCGCGGATGTCCTGCTCCTCGTGACGGTGCTGATCTGGAGCTTCCACTTCGCGGTGATCAAGTACGCGCTCACGCACGGCTTCGAGCCGCTCGCCTACGCGATCGCCCGCTTCGGGATCGGGTCGCTCGCGTTCGCCGCGATCGCCTACGGCCACGAGGGCACGCTGCGGATGCGCCGGCGCGAGCTGCCGCTCCTCGTCGGCGTGGTCGCGCTCTGTCTCTACCTGAACCAGGTCAGCTTCGCCTACGGGGTCGAGCGGACGGATGCGGCGACGGTCGCGCTTCTATTCGGGACGATGCCGGTGCTCGTCGGCGTCGCGGCGCTGCTCCTGCGCGTCGAGCAGGCGCAGCGCCGCTACTGGCTCGCGGCCGCGGTCTCCTTCGGCGGGGTGGCGCTCGTCGCCGCCGAGGCCGAAGGCGGCCTCTCGGGCGACCTCGGCGGGATCCTGATCGGGCTGGGCGCGCCGCTCTCCTGGGCGATCTACTCCGTGCTCGCAGTCGGGTTCCTGCGCCGCTACTCGCCGTACCGCTTCAGCGCCGTGGTCGGCCTCGCCGCGGCCGTGCCGCTCGCGCTGACCGCGCTCCCGCAGCTCGCCCGGCAGGACTGGGGGTCGATCTCGTCGGTCGCCTGGGCGGCGCTCCTCTACAGCATGCTGCTCTCGTTCGTCGTCACGAACGTGCTCTGGTTCACGGCGATCGAGCGGGTCGGGGCGAACCGGGCCGCGCTCTACTCGAACTTGCAGCCGTTCCTGGGGGCGGCGTTCGCGGTCTTGACGCTCGGCGAGCGGATGGGGCCGCTCGAGGTCGCCGGCGGGGTCGTGATCGCGGCCGGGATCGTGATCGCCCGTCCGCGGCGCACGCCGATCGGCGTCGTCGATTGAGTCTCGACCGTCGGGCGAAAGCACCGGTGTCGGAAGTGCCGGTGCCAGGCACGTGCCTGGCACCGGCAGGCTGGCACGGGCCGGCGAGATCGACTGACCAGGGCGCGGGAACTTCCGCAGCGCAACGTCCGTCAAAGAGGCAGACTTCGGACGACGAGGGAGGCAACCGTGCGCGGAAGACGGATCGCTGGACGGACGCTGACGTACGCGACCTGCGCGGCGGGAGCGGTGCTCGCCACCTCGACGGCGCAGGCGGCTGCTCTACCGGCCTTCGAGTCCTGCGGCGCTCTTCTCTCCCGCGCCCAGCGGGACGCGCTGCGCGTGGTCGGGCCGTGGGGCCTCGGCGGCGGCGCCTACGCGGCGCCGGCCCCGGAGGCGGGGGACGGCTCCCAGGAGACGCCCGCCGAGCCGGTCGCCCCCGAGCCGACCGGCACGAACGTGCAGGAGCCCGGCGTCGACGAGCCGGACATCGCCAAGACGGACGGACGGACGATCTTCACCGTCGCGGGCGGCGAGCTGCGAGCGGTCGACACCAGCGGGCCGGCGCCTACCCTGCTCGGCACGCTCCCGCTCGGCGAGGGTTTCGGGCACGAGCTGCTCCTGCGCGGCTCCCGGCTGCTCGTTCTCTCGACCGGGGGCTGGTGGTTCGAGCCGCTGCCGGTCGACGTCGTCGCGGCGGCGAGCGACATCGCGCCCGGGCCGGGTGTCTCCCAGACCTTCCTGACCGAGGTCGATGTGTCCGATCCGGCCGCGATGCGCGTGGTTCGCACGCTCACGGTCGACGCCTCCCTGGTCGCGGCTCGCCTCAGCGGCTCGACCGCGCGCGTGGTCGTGAGCTCGCAGCCGACCGGCTTCGACTTCGTCTACCCGGAGTCGGGCGACGAGGCCGCCGCTGCCGCGGCCGAGCGCGAGAACCGACGGGTGATCAAGCGCTCGGGGCTCGCGACCTGGATCCCGCGCTACCGCGTCCGGGACGCCGAGGGCCGGCTGTCGGTCGACCGCCGGCTCGTGCGCTGCCGTGACGTCCGCCGCCCGCGGGCGTTCTCCGATCTCGGCCTCGTCAGCGTGCTCACGATCGACCTCGACCGTGGCGTCGACCCGGTCGACACGGACGCGATCATGGCCGGGGCGGAGACGGTCTACGCGTCCCCCACGCGCCTCTACGTGGCCACTCAGCGGTGGGTCGACCCGGCCACACTGCCGCCCGACGCGCCGCCGCCTCCCGTTACGACTGCGCTGCACGCATTCGACGTCGCCACCGGTGGCGTCACCGACTATCGCGCCAGCGGGGCGGTCTCCGGCTACCTCCTCGGCCAGTGGTCGCTGTCGGAGCGCGGCGGCGTCCTGCGGGCCGTCTCGACCGACGCTCCGCTCTGGTGGGGCGGTGAGGAGTCTGAATCGGAGACCGCTGTGACCGCGCTCGCCGAGCGGGAGGGCCGTCTCGTCGAGATCGGCCGCCTCGGCGGCCTCGGGCGCGGCGAGCGCGTCTACGCCGTCCGCTTCGTCGGCGAGCTCGGCTACGTCGTCACGTTCCGGCAGGTCGACCCGCTACACGTGGTCGATCTCGCAGACCCGGAGCACCCGCGCCTCCGGGGCGAGCTCCACATCCCGGGCTACTCCTCCTACCTGCACCCGATCGGGGACGGCCTCCTGCTCGGCGTCGGCCAGGACGCGACCGCGGAGGGTCGGATTCTCGGCACGCAGGTCTCGGTCTTCGACGTCTCCGACCCCGCCAGCCCGACCCGGCTGCACCACCTCAGTCTCGGTGGGGGCTCCTCCGAGGCCGAGTGGGACCACCATGCCTTCCTCTACGACCCCGCGACCGGCTCGGTCGTGATCCCGCTCGACACCTGGGGCCTGGGCGAGGGCGGCTTCGAGGAGTGGTGGAGCGGTGCCGTGCTCCTGCGCGCGAGCCGGGCCGGGATCGAGCAGCTCCGCACGCTCACGCACGTGAGCCCGCCCGACCCGTTCGGGGGTGAGAGCTGGCCTGTCTCGATCCGCCGCTCGCTCGTCCTCGGCGGGACGCTCTACACGCTCTCCGATGCGGGTGCGCTCGCCACGAGCCTCGACACGCTCGCCGACCTCGGCTGGGCCGGCTACCCGCTCCCCGACGCGGTGGGAGGCAGCCCACCGGGTGCCGGGGTTGAGCCGCCGGTCGAGGGGACGTCGACCTCGAGCCGGAGCACGTCCGGGCGGTGGTAGTGGCCGACCGGGTCGAAGCGCTGGCGCTCCTCGAGCAGCTTCGTCCCCTCGAGCTCCGCGTAGAGGATTCCCTCCTCGTCCCAGAGCGGGCCGGCGAGGTAGGCGCCGTCGGGACCGAGGATGCAGCTGCCGCCGCGACCGACGAGCCCCTTGTCCGCGATCTCCCCGCGCAGGGGGAAGTCGGCCGGGTAGTGCGCCGCGTCCTGGAAGTGGCAGCAGGAGATCACGTAGGCGCGTGACTCGAGCGCGATGTGGACCATGCTCGCCTGCCAGCGCTCGCCGTCGTCCGCGGTCGAGGCGACGTAGATCTCGACGCCTGACGCGTACAGGGCGAAGCGGGCGAGCGGCATGTAGTTCTCCCAGCAGATCAGCCCGCCGACGCGCCCGAAGGGGGTCTCGACCGACTCGATCCCGCTCCCGTCGCCGAGCCCCCAGACGAGCCGCTCGTGGTTCGTCGGCATCAGCTTGCGGTGCTTGCGGGCGAGCGAGCCGTCCGGGGCGAAGAAGAGCAGCGTGTTGTAGAGCGTGCCGGGCCGGTCGTGCTCGATCTCGTTGACGCCGACGACGAGCCAGACGTCGTGCTCGCGCGCCGCGGCCGCGATTCGATCGAACGCGGCTCCCGGGATCTCGACCGACTCGCGGGCAAGCTGCGCGAACGCTGCCTTGCCGCGCGGGTCAGCCCAGCCGGCCAGGTACTTCGCCCACGACGCCGACGGGTAGGCGGGCACGAACGCCTCCGGGAAGACCACGAGCTGCGCGCCACCCCGAACGGCCTCGGCTGTGAGCACATGCAGCCGCTCGACCGTGGCCTCCCGGTCGAGGATCGCGGGCTCGGCCTGGACGCAGGCGACGCGGACGGAACCGTGCACGGGCCCCATTGTGCGCCATCTATCCTGGCCGTGCTGTGGTCACGCTCTTCGTCGACTTCGACGGCACCATCACCGAGCACGATCTGCTCGACGCGATCGCGCAGACGTTCGGCGATCCCGAGGTGTATGCCGAGGTCGACCGCGGCCTCGACGAGAACCGCCTCACGCTCCACGACGTGCTGCGGCTCGAGTTCGAGCCGGTGCGCGCACCCCTCGCCGACGTCGTCGGCTGGACGCTCGAGCACGCGGCGATCCGGCCCGGCTTCCGGGAGCTCGTCGCGAGCGCCCGCGAGCGCGGCTGGCGCTTCGTCGTCCTCTCGAGCGGTTTCCGCGAGCTGATCGAGCCCGTGCTCGACCGGGAGGGCCTCGACGGCCTCGAGCTGCTCGCGAACGCGGTCGATCCCGATCCCGCCGGCTGGCGCGTCTCGTTTCGCGACGAGACGCCGTGCCCGGTCTGCGGCGAGCCGTGCAAGCGGGCCGCCGTCCTGGCCGAGGCGAACGGCTCGATCGCGGTCTACGTCGGCGACGGGGTCTCCGACCGCTGCGGCGCCGAGGCCTCCGACCTCGTGTTCGCGCGCCGCGGCCTCGCCGCCTACCTCGAGGAGAAGGGCGTGCCGTTCACGCCGTTCTCGGACTTCTTCGACGTCGCTGCCGGTATCGAGCGGGCGGGGCTGGCGTGACCGTCCGGCGGGCGTCGCGCGGCGACCTGCCCGTCCTGCGCGAGCTCCTGACCGAGTTCGAGGCCGAGGTGCCGGAGCCACCCCATCGCGAGGGTGGGCTCGACCGGGAGCTCGAGGAGATCCCGGATTACCTCGAGCGGGGCCTCGCACTGGTCGCCGAGGTCGACGGCGAGCCGGCCGGCTACGCGCTCGCCCGGCTCGAGCCGCCGCGGATCTGCTATCTGAGCGACATCTACGTGCGCCCGTTCGCCCGTCGGCGCGGGCTCGCGAAGGCGCTGCTTGCCGGCGTCGTCGACTGGGCTCGTGCGGGCGGCGCGGAGCACATGACGCTCGAGGTGCTGACCACGAACGTCGACGCCCGTGCCGTCTACCGGCGGCTCGGTTTCGGGGAGGAGTCCCTGAACCTCGTCTGCGCCCTCGACGAGCTCCGGCCGCGGCTCGAGCCCGGCGCGCGGGGCGAGTCGCTCGGCTCGATCCACGTCCAGACCGACGACGCCGACGCGGTCGCCCGCGCGGTCGCCCGGTTCGTGCCCCGCCTGCCCGGCGGTTCGCGGGGGAGCGCGGTGGCGCCGCCGCGGAACGGCTGGACCGCCGTCTACGACGAGCTCTGCGACCGGGAGCCGGCGATGTTGCGGCGGCTCGCGCTCGAGCTGTCCGACCGGATGGGCGCGGTCGTGCTCGCGATCGGCATCGAGGAGGGCGAGGCCGTCCGCTACGTCCTCTTCGAGCGGGGCAGCGTCGTCGACGAGTACCTGTCCGTGCCCGAGTACCACGGCCCCTTGCCGCCGGGGGACGTGATCGCGCTCGGCGCCAACCCGACCGTGCTCGCCCGCCTGACCGGAGCCGACCCGGCGCGCGTCCGCGAGACCGCGCGAACGGCCGCGAGCCCGGCCGAGCTGCCGCCGGCGCCGGAGCTGCTCGCCCGGCTTGCGGCGCTGCTGGGCGTCGAGGGGGCGGCGCACGGCTACGCGGGCGCCCGGGAGCTCGCGGGCGCGATCCTGCTCGACCGCTAGCCCGGTCGCTCCCGCCGCTCGACCGGAGACCGCCGGTCGGGCTCGGTTGCGGCGGCGCCAGGGTCGTCTCGGGCGGGACGCCCTCAGGGCGGGACAAGTCCCGCCCCCACGAGCCGGCGGCGCTTCGGCGTGACCTCCAGGGCGGGATAGGTCCCGCCCCTACCAGCCGGCCGCGTAGCCGTCCTTGCGCGCGTCCGAGCCGCCGACCAGGGTCTCGCCCTCGACGAGGATCGCCTGCCCGCCACCGAACGACGGCGTGTCGGGGTCGGGCACGACGCGGTGGCCGAGCCGCTCGAGCCGGCCCGCGTGCGGCCACAGCCCCTCCTCGAGGCGGACGGAGTCCCCGTCGACCCGAAACCGGGGTCGGTCGAGCGCGGCCTGCGGGTCGAGTCCCTCGTCGACGAGGGCCGACACGAGCTGGAGGTGCGCCTGCGCCTGGATGAACCCTCCCATCACCCCGAAGGGCCCGGCCAGCGCCCCGTCGCGGACGAGCATCCCGGGGATGATCGTGTGGTAGGGCCGCCGCCCCGGCTCGACACGCCCGCCGACCGAGAAGCACGCGCCCCGGTTTTGCAGCACGACTCCCGTCCCCGGCGCCACCACCCCCGAGCCGAAGCCGTAGTAGAGGCTCTGGATGAACGACACGGCCATCCGTTCCTCGTCCACGGCGCAGAGGTAGACCGTCCCGCCCGGGGGCTCGGCGACGCAACCGGGCCGGGCTCCGCGCCTGCGCGCGAGCCGGGCCGGATCGAGCAGCTCGCTCACGTCCGCCCCGTCGCGCACGCGGGCGAGGCCGTCCTCGAGCGCGAGGCTCGCGCAGGCGATCCTCGTCTCGAGCGCCGGCTCGAGCCCCTCGAGCAGCCCCAGCGCCTCGAGCGCGACCACCCCCTGGGTCGGCGGCGGCAGCTCGAGCACCTCGTGGCCGCGGTAGCCGATCCGCAGCGGCTCGACCCAGCGCGGCAAGTAGCCGCTCAGATCCTCGCGCTCGAGCCAGCTTGCGGCGCACACCGCCTCCGCGACCGGGCCGTCGTAGAACGCGGCCGGACCGGACTCCGCGATTCCGCGCAGCGTCACGGCGAGCTCGGGCAGACGGACGATCCGGCCGGGCCGGGGCACGGGCCCGAGCTCGCGCGGCGCGGCCGTGTCTGGCGCCGCCCAGGCAGCCGCGGTGATCCGGCCCACGGCGAAGCCGCGCTCCGCCACGGCGATCGCGTCCGCGAGGCACGCGTCGAGGCCGAGGCGGCCGAACCGCTCGGCGAGCGCGGCCCAGCCGCCGACCGCTCCCGGCACCGTGATCGAGCGGGGGCCGCGCTCCTCCACGGCGGCGAGGGGCTCCGCGCCCAGCGGAGCCGGACCGGCAGCGTCGAGGCCGACCGGCTTGCCGTCCTGCCAGACGAGGGCGAAGCAGTCGCCCCCGATCCCGGTCGACATCGGCTCGGTCACGCACAGGACCGCTGCCGCGGCGAGCGTTGCGTCCGCCGCGTTCCCGCCGCGCTCGAGCATCCGCAGGCCGGCGCGGGTGGCGAGCGGCTGGCTGGTCGCGACCATCCCGCCGGCCGCGACGGCGGGGGGGCGCCCGGGGGCGAAGCGGAGGGGCATCGCGCCGGCATCGTAGAGCGGCCGGCTAGGATCGGCCCGATGCCGACCCTCTACGACGCTGCCCGCTGCCCGTACTGCGCTCGCGTGCGGATCGTGCTTGCCGAGAAAGGCGTGCCCGTGGAGACCGTGCCCGTCGGCCTCGACGAGCGGCCCGCCTTCATTCGCGAGCTGAACCCGCCGGACGGGCGGGTGCCGGTGCTCGAGCAGGGACTGCTCGTCGTCCCCGAGTCCTCCGTGATCATGGAGTACCTCGAGGAGCTGCACCCGGAGCCGGCTCTGATGCCGCCCGATCCGGGCAGCCGCGCGCTCGTCCGGCTCGCGATCGAGCGCTTCTCGGAACGGCTCGGCGATCCGTACTACGACCTCTACCGCGGGCGTGCGGACGGCTCCGCCGAGCGCCTCGCGGGCGCGCTCGCCGCGCTCGACGAGCGGCTCGCCGCGAGCCCGTTCGTCGCCGGCGACTCCTACACGCTCGCCGACATCGCCTACGTTCCCTGGGTGCTACGCGCCGAGGCGCTGCTCGGCGCCGACCTGGAGGAGTACCGGGCGCTCTCGGACTGGCTCGCGGGACTGCTCGAGCGGCCCGCGATCGCCGCCGAGCGGGACGTCGTCGCGACGCTCTCTCCCTAGACGCCCGCGGGCTGGCGCACCCGCTCGGCGACCTGGAGGAAGCGGGTGCAGATCTCCCGGCCGATCTCGTTCCAGCGGTCGATGTGGGCGTCGATACCCGCGCGCATGCTCGCTCCGTCGTAGCCGGTCGGGTCGTGGTCCGGGTCGGCCTCGAACTCGTCGCACCACTTGAGCACGAGCTCCCGCGTCACCTCGCAGTGGAACTGGAGCCCCCAGACCCGGTCGCCGAGCCGGTAGGCCTGGTGGCAGACCGGGCTGCGCGCGAGCAGCTCCGCGCCGCCCGGCAGGTCGAAGCGGTAGTGGTGCCACTGGTAGGCGACGAAGCTGCGCGGCAGCCTCCCCAGCACCGGGTCGTCCGCCGCCGCCGGCAGGAGCTCGACCGGGAACCAGCCGATCTCGGGCTCGGGAGCCTTCGTAACCGGGGTGTGAACGGCCTTGGCGATCAGCTGACCGCCGAGGCAGATGCCGAGCAGCGGCACGCCGAGATCGAGGAACCGCTGCAGGAGCAGGTTCTCCTCGCGCAGCCACGGGTGGTAGTGCTCCTCGTGCGTGTGCATCGCCCCGCCGAACGCGAGCACGGCGCCGTACTCGTCGAGCGGCCGCGGCGGCGGCACCCCGAGCGCGACGCTCCACTCCTCGATCTCGTCGCCGCGCTCGGCCGCGGCCTCGGCGAAGACGCCGCTGCAGGGTCCGTCCTCGTGGATCAGCGCGAGGATCTGCACCGCGTCCGAGTCTAGCCGGCGGCGCTCGCAGCCTCCCGGCGCAGCGCCGCCTGGAGCTCGCTGGCCGCGGGGCCGGGCGCACCCCCGCCCGCCGGGCGGCCGTCGAGCGCGACGACCGGCATGATCTCCCTGACCGACGAGGATGTGAACACCTCCTCGGCGCCGGCGAGGCGCTCGAGTGGATACCAGCCCTCCTCGATCCGGTAGCCGAGCGCGGCGGCCGAGCGCAGGATCTGGGAGCGGGTGACGCCCGCCAGGATTCCCAGCTCGAGCGCGGGCGTGAGCAGGACGTCACCCTCGCGCCACCAGACGTTCGTGACCGGCCCCTCGAGCACCGTGCCGTCGCTCGCCACGAACAGCGCGTCGTCGGCGCCGCGGCGGCGTGCCTCCGCCTCGGCCGCCATGTTGACGGCGTAGCTCGTCGACTTGACGCCCCCGAGCAGCCACGGCGAGGACGCACGCAGCCGAGCGTCGATCGCGAGCTGGAGCGAGATCAGCTTGAGCCCGCGCGCCCGCAGCTCGTCGTAGCCGCCCGGGAGCGGGCTGACGAGCGCGAACGCCTCCGCCCGTCCGGCACCCTCGCGCCCGCCGGTCCAGTAGAGCCGGAGCACGCAGTCGCCGGTGCCGGCCGCGGTGAGCGCCGTCGCGGCCAGCCGCTCGAGCTCGTCCTTCCCCACGGGGGGCAGGTCGATCCGGGCGGCGGAAGCCGCCAGTCGGTCGAGGTGCTCACCGAGCGCGAACGGGCGGCCCGCGTAGACCCGCATCGTCTCGAACGCGGCTCGCCCGCGCAGCAGGCCGACGTCGTCCACGTGCAGGGCGGGGTCGTCGGGGTCGACGAGGCCGCGGTCCCGGATCGCGATCGCGAGCACGGTCACGCGCGCGCCGCCTCCGGTCGCCGGGCACCGATCGCGGCTAAGAGCGGCCGCGCCTTGACCCAGGACTCCTCGATCTCCGCCTGCGGGTCGGAGTCCCAGACGATGCCGCCGCCGACCCAGAGGTGGATCCGCTCGCCGGCTACGGCGAACGTCCTGATCGTCAGCGCCAGGTCGAGATCGCCGTTGGGCCAGACGACGCCGAGCGCGCCCATCGAGGCGCCGCGGCCGACGGGCTCGAGCGCGGCGATGTGGTCGAGCGCCGAGATCTTCGGTGCGCCGGTAACGGAGCCGCCGGGGAACGTCGCGGCCAGCAGGTCCGCGAAGCCGACGTCCGGTAGCAGTCGGCCCTCGACGGTCGAGACCAGGTGGACGACGCCGGTCTGGGCGTGCTCACCCATCAGCTCGGGCCAGCGGACCGTCCCCGGCCGGCAGACGCGCGAGAGGTCGTTGCGCTCGAGGTCGACGATCATGACGTGCTCGGCGGCGTCCTTCTCGGAGCCGAGCAGGTCGTCGCTGTCCCCGAGCGGCCTCGTCCCCTTGATCGGCCGCGTCCACACGAGCTCGCCGCGACGGGCGAGGAAGAGCTCGGGCGAGGCGGAGACGATCGTCCAGCCGCTGCCGGACAGCGGGCGCGGGTGGAGCGGCGCGAGCGGCGCGAGCGCGCGGGCGAGGCCGGCCGGATCGCCGGCGAACGGCGCCTCGAGGTGCTGGACGAGGCTGACCTGATAGACGTCGCCACGCGCGATCGCCGCGCGCACCGCCTCGACCGCGGCGGCGTGCTCGGCTTCGCTCCAGGTCGGCCGCAGCTTGCCGACGGCGAACGGCCCCGGCGCGGGCCGCGGGTCGCCGGCACGCCGGATGCGGCAGGCCGCGAGCGGCAGCGGGCACGGCTCGGGCGGATCCGGCCAGGGAGCGCGCCTGAGCGTCCGGCCGAGCCCGTAGCCGAGGTAGAGGTCGGCGCTGAGGCCCGCGGCGCCGCCCTCGAAGAAGCCGGCGGAGCGCAGGTAGGACTCGATCCGGGCGAACGCGCCTTCCGCCTCGTGGACCTCGAGCATGCTCCTACGCTACCGCGGGGGCGGGCCGGCCGCGCGCGTACAATCGCCCGTCATGGATGCGCGTCCCGTCGGCGTGTTCGACTCGGGAGCCGGGGGGCTGACCGTGCTCCACGAGTGTCTGGTGACGATGCCCCACGAGGATTTCGTCTACCTCGGCGACGGCGCCCGCTGCCCGTACGGGCCGAGGGCCGCGCACGAGATCCGCCGCTTCGCGCTCGAGATCGCCGCCTACCTCGAGGCCGCGGGGGTCAAGCTGATCCTCGCCGCCTGCAACTCGGCGACCGCGGCCGCGCTGCCCGCGCTCCAGGAGCGGCTGACCGTACCGGTCGTCGGGGTGCTCGCACCGGAGGCACGCGCGGCCGTGCAGGCGACCCGCAACCGCCGGATCGGGCTGCTCGCGACGGAGGCGACCGTGCGCAGCGGCCGCTACACGAGCGCGATCCGCGCGCTCGACGCGGGCGCTCACGTCCACGAGGTCGCCTGCCCCGCGCTCGTGCCGCTGATCGAGGCCGGCCCGGGAGCCGATCCGCGGCTCGTCGAGGCCGTCCGGGAGTACGCGGCCCCGCTCAAGGCTGACGGCGTCGACACCGTCATCCTCGGTTGCACGCATTACCCGCTGATCCGTCCGGTGCTCGAGCGGGTGTTCGGTCGGGAGGTGACGCTCGTGTTCTCGGCCGAGGAGACCGCGCGCGAGGTCGCCGAGACGCTCGCCCGGAAGGGGATCGAGAACGATCCGGCCCGCGACGGGAGCCACCGGTTTCTCACGACCGGCGAGCCCGGGGAGCTGCGCGCGCTCGGCGAGCGCTTCCTCCAGCTCCCGCTCGCGCGTGTTGAGCGGGTCGAGCTCGCCGACCTGGCGCGGGCGGCCGCCTGATGGCGCGCGAGGGCGGGCGTGGGCGCGACGAGCTGCGCCCGCTCGAGATCGTCCCGGGCTTCGTCGAGCAGGCGCACGGCTCGGCGCTGATCTCGTTCGGCCGCACCCGCGTGCTCTGCACCGCCAGCGTCGAGGAGAGCGTTCCCCGCTGGCTCGCGGGCAGAGGTCAGGGCTGGATCACGGCCGAGTACGGGATGCTGCCGGCCTCGACCGGCTCGCGCACGCAGCGGGAGGCGAGCGCGGGGAAGCAGAAGTCGCGCACGGTCGAGATCCAGCGCCTGATCGGGCGCTCGCTGCGCGCCGCATACGAGCTCGGGGCGCTCGGGGAGCGAGCGGTCTGGCTCGACTGCGACGTGATCCAGGCGGACGGGGGAACGCGGACGGCCGCGATCTCGGGCGCCTGGGTGGCGCTCGCGCTCGCCGCGGCGAAGGTCGGCCTGCCGCCTCCCTCCGGGCAGGTCGCGGCCGTCTCGGTCGGCCTCGTCGGCGGGGAGGCGCTGCTCGACCTCGACTACCGGGAGGACGCCGGCGCGGAGGTCGACATGAACGTCGTCATGACCGCCGACGGCCGTCTCGTCGAGGTGCAGGCGACAGCCGAGGGCGCGCCCTTCTCCCGCGCGGCGCTCGACGAGCTGATCGACCTTGCCGCCGCCGGGATCGACCGCATCGCCGCGGCGCAGCGCGGGGCGGCCGGCCTCTGAGTGCCGCCGTGCGCGTCGCGCTCGTGTCGGCCAACCCCGGGAAGCTGCGCGAGCTGCGCGCGCTCCTGCCCCGGTGGGAGCTCGACCCGCTCGACACCGCGGGGATTCCCGAGGAGACCGGGGCGACGTTCGCCGAGAACGCGCGCGCGAAGGCGCGCTGGGGACGCGAACGGGCCCCGGCCGGCGCGTGGACGCTCGGCGAGGATTCAGGTCTCGAGGTCGACGGTCTCGGCGGGGCGCCCGGCGTGCGCTCGGCCCGGTACGCGGGCGAGGGCGCCTCCGACGAGCGGAACCTGGAGCGGCTGCTCGGGGAGCTCGAGGGCGTCCGCGGGCGCGGGCGCCGGGCCCGCTACGTCTGCGAGCTCGCGCTGGTCGCGCCCGACGGTGTCGAGCTCTCCGCCCGCGGGACGCTCGAGGGCTCGATCGCGCGCGAGCCGCGCGGCAGCGGCGGTTTCGGCTACGACCCGGCGTTCGTCCCGGCGGGCGAGACGGAGACCGTCGGCGTGCTCGGCGACGCCTGGAAGGCCCGGTCGAGCCACCGCGCGCGGGCGGCCCGGGCTCTCCGCGAGGCCGTTTGGGGTGTGGTAGCGTGCCCGCCGATGGAGGCCGCGCGGGCGCTCGCCGACCTGATCGAGATCTCGACCCAGATCGAGTGCGCCGTCCTCGTCGACGAGGGCGGCACGGTTGTCGCGAGCACGGTCGCCGATCCGGCGCGCGCCGGGGCGATGGCGGGCGCGGCCCGCGAGCTGCTCGGTTCCGCCGAGCGGGCGATGGGCGGCGAGGACGCGCGGGAGCCGCTCGTCCAGCTCCAGGCCGCGACCCCGGAAGGCTGCGTGTTCGTGGTCCAGGACGGCGGACGGGTCGTCGCCGCCGTGACCGTGGCCGAGCCGACGTCCGGCCTCGTCTTCTACGACCTGAAAACCTGCCTGCGCCACGTGGCGGGGGAGGAGCTCGCGCCCAAGCCGAAGGCGCGCGCCGGCTCGAGGAAGGCAGCGGAGCCGGAGGCGAACGGGAGCGAGGCCGCGGATGGCGAGGCGTAGGACGCTCTTCCTCGCGGCCGGTGTCGCGCTCGCGGGGGCGGCGCTGCTGCGCCGGCGGGGCGCGCGCCGGCGCGAGCGGGTCGACCTCTACTTCGCGGACGGCTCGATGATCTCGCTCGAGCAGGGCGGGATCGAGGCCGACCGCCTGCTACCGCTCGCCCACGACGTCCTGTTCGCGGCGCGCGGCCCGTCGCTCTAGCGTGGACCGCACGATCCTGGCCTCGCGGATCCGCGAGCACGCCTACCTCGAGGGCGACTTCGTGCTGCGCTCCGGCCGCCGCTCGCGCTACTACCTCGACAAGTACCGCTTCGAGACCCGGCCCGAGCTGCTCGGCCCGCTCGGCGCCCTGATTGCGGAGCGCGCTGCCCGGGCCGAGCCGGATGCGAGGCGGCTCGCCGGGCCGGAGCTGGGCGCGGTGGCGCTGGCCGCGGCCGCCTCGATGAACGCCGGGCTGCCGTTCCTGATCGTGCGCAAGGCGAGCAAGGGCTACGGCACCGACCGAGCCGTCGAAGGCGCCTTCGAGCCGGGCGAGCTCGTCTGCCTGGTCGAGGACGTGGTGACGAGCGGCGGGGCGGCCGTCGAGGCGATCACGGCCCTCCGCGCGGCCGGGCTCGAGTGCCGGACGGTCGTGTGCGTGGTCGACCGGGAGGAGGGTGGCGCCGAGGCGCTCGAGGCCGCCGGTGTCCGCCTCGAGGCCCTGTTCACCGCCCGCGAGCTGCTCGAAGCAGCCGAAGCGCCCGCAAACCCGCATGGTTGAGACAATCCGACCCTCCTGGTAGGCTGCCCGCGAGCTTGCAGCGCAACTGAACCGTCGACGACGAGGGGAGAGTGGGGGCAGTGACCAAGGCCGATTTCATCGATGAGGTGGCAGACCGAACGGGGCTCTCCAAGCGGGCGGCGGCCGAGGCGGTCGACGCGTTCCTCGAGACGATCCAGGATGCCCTGAAGCGGGGCGACGCCGTCACGTTCACGGGGTTCGGCAAGTTCTCGACGCAGCGGCGCGCGGCGCGCGTCGGCGTCAACCCTCGCAATCCGAGCGAGAAAGTGCAGATCCCGGCCGCCAACGTGCCGAAGTTCTCGGCCGGCAGCGCGCTCAAGGCGGCCGTCCGCTAGCCCCGCTCGGCCGGGACGCGCTTGGATCGGCGGGGCCGCGCGCGCGGCCCCGCGCCTTTTCCGGGCCGCATCCCGGTGGTAAGCTCGCCCCGCTCGGGGAAGGAGGGGTGGCGTGATCCTGAGACCGAGGCGACTCGTCCCGCTGCTGGCCGCTCTCCTCCTCGGCGGCTCCGGCCCGGCCGGGCTGGCCGAGGTGTTCTGCAATCAGGCGTCCGGCCAGGACGACCGCTTCCCGCTCCCCTCGACGACCGCGCTCCCCTGGGGCGCCGTCGGCTACCTCGACAACGGTTGCACCGGGACGCTGATCGACCCGAGCCACATCGTCGCGGCCGCACACTGCTTCACGTGGACGGACACCGGCGCCTGGCAGCGGGAGCTCTACTTCGTGCCGAACTTCAGCCCCGCGGCGCCGGCGAGCTTCGTCCACGTCGACCGGGTGGTGGTGGGCTCGCGGGCCCGGCTCCAGTGGACGGGCCCCTGGTGGGAGGACGAGGCCCGCCACGACTGGGGGCTCGGGCACCTTGCCTCGCCGGTGACCGCGTTCCCGTCGCTCGCGATCGAGGGCGCTCCGTCCGCCCCGGCCGTGGTTCAGTCGGCCGGCTACGCGCGCGACCTCGCCCGGGTGCAGCCGAGCTCCCGGCCGCCGGGGGCGCCCTGCCGGAACCCGTTCTGCCAGGGCGGCCAGAACGTCTGGTGGGACGAGGGCCTCGTCGACCCCCAGTGCACGATCGTGCGGAACGTCGCCGGCCTGCTCTTCCATACCTGCGACACGGTCGGTGGTAACTCCGGCTCGCCGCTGCTCCGGCAGGCCGGCGGCACCTACCGGATCGCCGGGGTCATCTTCGGCGGAGGCTCGTCGGTCGACCGCTCCACGAACGTCGTCACCGGCTGCACGCCTCCCGGGCCCGCCACGGAGTACCTGCTCAACCTCGGCCCGGCGGCGCAGACGTTCGTCCACGCACCGCTCGCCGCCGTGGCCGTGGCGGTCGCCCCGGTCGGCGGCGTGGCGGCGCGCGGGGCTGCCGGCCCGCCGAGCCGCGTGTTCGTCGCCGACAGCGATGCGGACCGGGTGGTGGCGCGTACGCGCGCGGGAGCGAGCCTCGCCGATCCCTTCGCCCCGTTCGCGCCGTTCGCGTCCGCGCGGTCGCCGGCGGCGCTGACGACGATCGAGCGGCCCGACGGTGGTTTCGGGCTGATCGTGGCGCCGCGTTCCGGCCCGCTCCTGGCTCGCGACGCCGGAGGCGCCGGTGACTGGCACATCCTCGACTCGCCGCGGGGGGCCTCTGGTTTCCGGGACGTCGACGCCATCGACGGGGCGGTCGGGGAGATCGTTGCGATTACGAACCAGGGGAAGGCCTACCGGCGCCTCTTCACGGCGTCCGGGTGGGGGACGTGGTCGAAGCTGCCGGGCAGCGGCTGGCGCCGGGTGGCGGCGGCGCTGCTCGACGACGGGCGCCGCCTGGTGCTCCTGCGCAGCCCGCGCCGGATCGTCCGCCAGTTCGTGCAGAAGGGCAGCACCTGGGAGGCCCGCTTCTCCCGCGGCAGCTTCCTCGCCGAGGCCGACGACGTCGACTTGACGCGTGACCGCTTCGGCGTGCTGCGCGCGTTCGCGCTGCGAGACGACGTGGTGTGGACGCAGGAGTGGCGGGGGCGCTGGCCCGGCTGGCGGGACGCTGCCATCCGCCTCTACGCGCCGCTCGCGGCGAGCGAGGCGGCGGCGAGCGCCGACGCGCTCGCGTCCGGCTACTGGCGAGAGACGACCGGTCCGTACATGGACGGGCTCGCCTCGCTGACCGCGGCGCAGTGGGCGGAGCCGGGGGCCGCGGATGCGACCGTTCTCCTCGCCGTCGACGGCTACGGGAACGTCTACTTCAGCGAGCCCCGCTGCCGGACCGACCGCGCCGGGGCTTCCTGCCCGGCCGGAGCGCACTGGTCGGCGTGGCGCTCCTTCTACCAGTAGGGACGGCTCGCGAGCGCGACCGGGGCGGCGCCCGATCCGACCAGGGCGCTAGCCTACGCGCACCAGATGGCGAACGAGCTCACGGCCCGGTCGGTCACCCCTTCGACGTCGTTCTTCGCCGACCGGCTCGCCGAGCAGGTCGAGCGCAAGCGGAGCCAGCTCGTCGTCGGGCTCGACCCGCGGCCCGAGCTGCTTCCGCTCGAGCTGCGCGGCCCGACGCACACCGGCGGGCAGGCGGCGGCGGCGGAGGCGTGCGAGCGGTTCTGCCGCGGCATCGTCGACGCGGTCTCGCCGTACGTGGTCGGGGTGAAGCCGCAGCTCGCGTTCTTCGAGGCGCTCGGCGCGCCCGGCATCGGCGCGCTCGAGCAGGTCTGCGCCTACGCGCGCTCGGCCGGCCTGCTCGTCCTCGCCGACGGGAAGCGAGGGGACATCGGCTCGACCGCCCGCGCCTACGCGGCCGCATACCTCGAGCCGCGGGACGGCCTCTCGCCGCTGGCCGACGCGCTCACGGTCAACCCCTACCTCGGGCACGATTCGCTCGAGCCGTTCCTGGCGGCGTGCCGCCGCTCCGGCGCCGGCATCTTCTGCCTCGTCAAGACGTCCAACTCCGGCAGCGCCGACGTTCAGGACGCCGCCCTCTCGGACGGCCGCCCGCTCTGGCACCACGTCGCCGAGCTGGTCGGGCACTGGGGCGACGAGCTCGTCGGCGAGCGTGGGCTCTCGAGCGTCGGGGCGGTCGTCGGCGCCACCTACCCGCGGGCGATCGGGGAGGCGAGGCGCCTGCTGCCGCGCGCGGTGCTGCTCCTCCCCGGCGTCGGCGCGCAGGGGGCCGGCCCGGGCGATGTCGCGCGCGCCTTCACGAGCGGGCCCGCCAGCGCCCTCGTCCCCGTCTCCCGCGCGATCCTCTACGCGTTTCGCGCCGCCAGCGAAGACTGGCGCACCGCGGCCGCCCAGGCGGCCGCCCACCTGCAACGCGACGTCTGGACCGCGTCGGGCTGGTAGCCGATGGACACGCTGCGCGTCTGGATCGCCCGCGTGATCGCCCCGCTCGCCTTCCTCGCGGCGGCCGGGGCCCTCGTCGTGCTCGTCGACCGTGCCCTCGACGGGGGCTCCGGCGGCGGCGAGGTGACGGCGGCCGAGCCGGTGTCGTCGGTTCCGCTCACGACCGAGCCGATCGCGACGGCGACGACCGCGCCCGCGGAGGAGAAGTTCTACCGGGTCAAGACCGGTGACACGCTCGAGGCGATCGCGGCGCGCTTCTCCACCACCGTCGACGTCCTGCTCGAGCTGAACCCGGGCGTCGACCCGCTGGCGCTCTCCCCCGGGCAGCGACTGCGGGTCGCCTGACCGGATCAGCCGCCCGCGCGGGGCGGAGGCTCCTCGGGCGCGTTCGCCCAATTGCGCAGGGCGATCACGCCGGCGAGCGCGATCGTCATGAGCGGATTCCCGAGCGTGCGCACCTCGAGGTCGCCCGCCCGGAGCGTCGACTCGCGCCTCGGGCAGTCGAGCGCCGCGGGCTCGGAGCCGAACGAGACGACCCGCTGGTCGGCCTCGCGCTCCTCCCCCTTCCAGACGAACAGCCGGGTCGGGCGCAGCTCGAACCCGCCGAGGGAGCCGAGGCGGACCTCGAGCGTGCGCTCCGCCCCGGTCGTCTCCGCGGGGCTCCGCTCGCGCTCGATCGGCGCCATACCCGGAGTATAGGCTTGCGCCCGTGCCTCGCCGGTTGGCCCTCCTCGCTGCGGCCGGCGCCGCCGTTCTCGCGGCAGCCGCGGTGGCCACGGCCGGGCCACCCCCCTCGGTCGACGCCGCCTCGATCCTGGTCGGCAACGGGGCCAGCGGCGACGTGCTGCTCGCGGAGGGAGACGCTCGGCGGCTCCCGATCGCGAGCATCACCAAGGTCATGACCGCGCTCGTCGTGCTCGAGCACGCCCGCCTGGCCGACGTCGTGGTCGTCGGCGGTCCCGCCCCGACCGTCGGCGAGTCCTCGATCGGGCTTCGCGCCGGCGAGCGGCTGACCGTCCGGGAGCTCCTGACCGCGCTGCTCGTCCACAGCGCCAACGACGCCGCCTACGCGCTCGCCTGGCACGTCGGCGGCAGATCGATCGAGCGCTTCGTCGAGCTGATGAACGAGAAGGCGGCTGCGCTCGAGCTGGCCGACACGCACTTCAGCCGGCCGGACGGCCTGGACGCGCCGGGCAACCACTCGTCGGCGCGGGACATCTTCAAGCTCGCCCGCATCGCGATGCGCAAGCCGCTGATCAGGCAGCTCGCGCGCACGCCGCAGGCGACGGTCGCGGGGCGGCCGCTCGTCAACACGAACGACCTGCTCTCGACCTACCCGGGCACGATCGGTGTCAAGACCGGCCACACCGGCGGCGCGGGCTGGAGCCAGGTGGCGGCCGCCAGGCGCGACGGCGTCACGATCTACGCGGTGCTGCTCGGGGGGCCGACCCGCGCGCAACGCAACGCCGATCTCGCCGAGCTGCTCGACTGGGGGTTCGACCAGTACCGTCGCGTCCCGATCGTGCGCACCGGCGTCGTGTACGCGGAGGCGCTCGTCCCCTTCGGCGAGGCCCGCCTGGCGCTCGTCGCGGCCGAGCCCGTGATCGCGATCGCGCAGGTGGGGCACCCGCTCGTCGAGCGGGTGGTCGCGCCCGCCATGGTCGAGCTGCCGGTGGAGCGGGGCCAGGAGCTCGGCGAGGTCCAGATCCTCGACGGCGACAGGGTGCTCGCGACCAGGCCGCTCGTCGCCGCCGAGTCGCTCGAGGCGCCCGGGCTCGGCGCGCGCGCGCGCTGGTACGCTGACCGTGCGCTCGATCACGCGCGCGATGCCCTCGGCTCGATCCTGGGGTTCCTGGTCTGAGGCCATGATCGTCACCGTCACGCTCAACGCAGCGATCGATCGCACGCTGCTCGTCCCGAACTTCCGGCTCGGCCAGCGGCACCGGGCGAGCGCGAGCCTCGCCAGCGCCGGCGGCAAGGGCATCAACGTGGCGCGCGCGCTCAAGCGCCTCGGCGTCCCGGTCGTGTGCACCGGCCTCGCCGGCGGTCGCACCGGCGTGCAGATCGTCGAGCGGCTGACGAGCGAGGGCCTGCTCAACGACTTCGTTCGGATCCGCGGTGAGTCCCGCACCTCCACCGCCGTCGTCGATCCCACGTCGAGCGTCTACACGGAGATCAACGAGTGGGGCCCGGAGGTGGAGGAGCAGGAGCTGGCGATGCTGGAGGAGAAGCTCGCCTACCTGACGCGCGGAGCCGACTTCGTCGTCTTCGCCGGCTCGCTGCCGCGCGGCGTCGCCGACGGCTTCTACGAGGAGGCGATCCGGGAGGCGAACCGGCGTGGCGTGCCGACCGTGCTCGACGTCGAGGGCGAGCCGCTGCGGCGCGGGATCGCGGGGGAGCCGTACCTCGTCACGCCCAACGTCGGGGAGGCGGAGGCGCTCGTCGGCCACGAGTTCGCCGGCGAGGGCGACCTCGGCGCGGCACTCGACGAGATCGTCGAGCTGGGTGCCCGCAACGCAATCGTCACGACCGAGACGGGGTGCGTGGCGCTGTTTCGGGAGGATCGGGCGGAGCTGCGGCTCGAGGCGGTCGCTCCGCACCTCGAGCCCGCCTCGACCGTCGGATCGGGCGACGTGCTGCTCGCCGGCTTCATCGCGGCACGCGTGTCGGGCAGACCGCTCGAGGAGGCCGTCCGGGCGGCGGTGGCGACCGGCGCCGCCTCCGTGCTCGAGGTCGGCGCTGGCCGGTTCGACGTCCGTGAGGTCAGCCGGCTCGCGCCGCTCGTCACCGTCGGCCAGCTCGAGCCGGCCGCGTCGGAGTAGGGACGGGCTCGCCGGCCGCGTCGAGCCCGGCTGGTACCATGCGGCCACGTTGAGAGGTCAGGCGAGAGGCAGGTTTGCGGAGCCCAGGCAGCCCGTTGGCGCCTGGGCTTTCTGCTTGAAGGGGGGCAGCCGGACGTGAGCGTCGACGTCGGGCCCGCCGAGCTCGAGCGCCTGCTCGAGCTGGAGCGGAAGTTCGCGAAGGAGGGTCTCACCTTCGATGACGTCCTGCTCGTCCCGGCCGAGTCGTCGGTGCTCCCCGACGAGGTCTCGACGCTGACGCGCTTCACCCGCGGGATCGAGATCGCGATCCCGATCTCGTCGGCGGCGATGGACACCGTCACCGAGGCGCGGATGGCGATCGCGCTCGCCCGCGAGGGCGGGATCGGCGTCGTCCACCGCAACCTCTCGATCGAGGAGCAGGTGGCCGAGGTCGACAAGGTCAAGCGCTCCGAGTCGGGCATGATCGTCGAGCCGGTCACGCTGCAGCCGCACGACCTGGTCTCGGACGCGCTCGAGCTGATGGAGACCTACCACATCTCAGGCGTGCCGATCACGGACGAGCGGGGCAAGCTGGTCGGCATCCTGACCAACCGCGACCTGCGCTTCGAGGGCGATACCGGCCAGCCGATCGCGAACCTGATGACGAGCGAGGGGCTCGTGACCGTCCCGGTCGGGACGACCCTCGACGCGGCGCGCGAGGTGCTGCACCGCCACAAGATCGAGAAGCTGCCCGTGGTCGACGCCGCCGGTTACCTGAAGGGCCTGATCACCGTCAAGGACATCCAGAAGCGGATCCAGTACCCGCTCGCGACCAAGGACGAGCAGGGCCGGTTGCGCGTCGGTGCGGCCGTCGGTGTCGGCGCGGACGCGCTCGAGCGGGCCGAGGCGCTCGTCGCCGAGGACGTCGACGTGCTCGTCGTCGACACGTCGCACGGCCACTCCCGCGGGGTCGTCGAGACCGTCCGCCGGATCAAGGAGCGCTTCGACGTGCAGGTCGTCGCGGGCAACATCGCGACCGCGGAGGCGGCCGAGGCGCTGATCGAGGCGGGCGCCGACGCCGTCAAGGTCGGCGTCGGCCCCGGCTCGATCTGCACGACCAGGGTCGTCGCCGGCGTCGGCGTGCCCCAGCTGACCGCGATCAACGACTGCGCCAAGGCCGCGGCCCGCCATGGCGTGCCCGTGGTCGGCGACGGTGGCCTGCAGACGTCGGGCGACGTCGCCAAGGCGATCGCGGCGGGCGCCGAGTCGGTGATGCTCGGAAGCGTGCTCGCCGGCACCGACGAGAGCCCCGGCGACGTGATCCTCTACCAGGGCGAGCGCTTCAAGGAGTATCGCGGGATGGGCTCGATCGGCGCGATGAAGGCCCGCTCGTACTCGAAGGACCGCTACTTCCAGGCGGATCGCGACGACGTGGCGAAGCTCGTGCCCGAGGGGATCGAGGGCCGCGTCGGCTACAAGGGGCCGCTGCGGGCGATCGTCTACCAGCTCGTCGGCGGCCTGCGCCAGGCGATGGGCTACTGCGGCGCCGCCACGGTCGAGGACCTCCGCGTGCACGCCCGCTTCGTGCGGATCACCGCGGCCGGCCTGCGCGAGAGCCACCCGCACCACGTCTCCATGGTCAAGGAGTCGCCGAACTACCGCGTCGGTGGCTGAGCGCGTGGCGGAGCCGATCCCGCTGCCGCTCCCCGAGCCGGGCCCGGAGGACCGGCCGGTCCTGGTCGTCGACCTGGGCGGCCAGTACGCCCAGCTGATCGCCCGCCGCGTGCGCGAGTGCCGGGTCTACTCGGAGCTCGTGCCGGCGGGAATCCGGCCGGAGGAGGCGCTGCGCAGGCACGCCCGCGCGCTCGTCCTCTCGGGCGGGCCCGCGTCGGTCTACGCGGCCGGGGCGCCGAGGGTCGACCCCGGCCTGTTCTCGCTCGGGATCCCGGTGCTCGGGATCTGCTACGGCATGCAGCTGATGGCCCAGGAGCTCGGCGGGCGCGTCGACCGGACGGACGTGGCCGAGTTCGGCCGCGCCGAGCTCGAGGTGACGGGCGGGGAAAGCCGCCTGTTCGCGTCGCTGCCGCGCGAGCAGACGATCTGGATGAGCCACCGGGACGCGGTGGTTGCCGCGCCGGCGGGAGCCCGGGTCGTCGCCTCCAGCCCGACCACGCCGATCGCCGCGTTCGAGGACGAGCGGCGGGGCCTCTACGGCGTCCAGTTCCACCCGGAGGTGGTGCACACGCCGCACGGGCTCGAGCTCCTGAAGGCGTTCCTGTACGACGTCGCGGACGCGCCGCCCGTGTGGACGCCGGCCGCGGTGATCGAGGAGGAGATCGCGCGGATCCGCGCCCAGGTCGGCGGGGAGCGCGTCCTCTGCGGGCTCTCGGGCGGGGTCGACTCGGCGGTCGCTGCTCTGCTCGTCTACAAGGCCGTCGGCGACCGGCTCACCTGCGTCTTCGTCGACCACGGCCTCCTGCGCAAGGGGGAGGCGGACCAGGTCGTCGAGACGTTCGGCCACCACTTCCACGTGCCGCTCGTCCATGTCGACGCGAGCGAGCGCTTTCTCGCCAGGCTCGCAGGCGTCGAGGACCCGGAGGAGAAGCGGCGCCGGATCGGGGAGGAGTTCATCCGCGTCTTCGAGGCGGAGGCGCAGCGGCTCGGCCGGGACGGCTCGGGGCCGCCCCCGTACCTCGTCCAGGGCACCCTCTACTCGGACGTGATCGAGTCTGGCGGCCAGGCGGGGATCGCCGCCAAGATCAAGTCCCACCACAACGTCGGCGGCCTGCCCGAGAAGTTCGACTTCGAGCTCGTGGAGCCGCTGCGGATGCTGTTCAAGGACGAGGTCCGCCGCGTCGGCGAGGAGCTCGGCCTGCCCGACGCGATGGTCTGGCGCCACCCGTTCCCCGGGCCGGGGCTGGCGATCCGGATCATCGGCGAGGTCACCCGCGAGCGGCTCGAGATCCTGCGCGAGGCGGATGCGATCCTGCTCGAGGAGGTCCGCCGGGCCGGGCTCTACCGCGAGCTGTGGCAGTGCTTCGCGGTGCTCCCCGCGATCCGCTCCGTCGGCGTCCAGGGCGACGAGCGCACGTACGCCTACCCGATCGTCATCCGTGCCGTCACCTCCGAGGATGCGATGACGGCCGACTGGGCGCGGCTCCCTCACGACCTGCTCCAGACGATCTCGAGCCGGATCATCAACGAGGTGCCGCACGTGAACCGGGTCGCGCTCGACATCTCCTCGAAGCCGCCGGCGACGATCGAGTGGGAATGAGCGAGCGGGCGCTGCGAACGGGCTTCGGGCTCGAGTTCCGCCGGATCGGCGGGCTGCCGCCGTACGTGTTCGCGTCCATCAACCAGCTCACGCTCGAGCTGCGCCGGGCGGGCGAGGACGTGATCGATCTCGGCTTCGGCAACCCCGACATCCCGTCCCCGTCCGAGGTGGTGGAGAAGCTCTGCGAGGCCGCGCGCAAGCCGCGCAACCACCGCTACTCCGCGAGTCGCGGGATCCCGAAGCTGCGCCAGGCGATCTGCGACTTGTACGAGCGGCGCTTCGGCGTCTCGCTCGACCCGGAGACGCAGGCGATCACCACGATCGGGGCGAAGGAGGGTCTCTCCCACCTGATGTGGGTGCTGCTCCAGCCCGGCGACTCGGCGGTCGTGCCGAGCCCGAGCTACCCGATCCACATCTACGCGCCCGTGCTCGCCGGGGCGGAGGTGGCCAGGGTGCCGATGGGGGCCGACGAGGATCTGTTCGGGAACCTCGTCGAGACGTTCGAGCGCTCCTGGCCGCGACCGCGCGTGATCATCCTCTCGTTCCCGCACAACCCGACGACGGCTGCGGTCGACCTCGACTTCATGCGCCGCGCGGTCGAGTTCGCGCGCGAGAACGAGGTGCTGATCGTCCACGACTTCGCGTACGCGGACCTCGGCTTCGACGGTTACCGGCCGCCCTCGATCCTCCAGGTCGAGGGTGCCGACGAGGTCTGCGTCGAGCTGTACACGCTCACGAAGTCGTTCTCGATGGCCGGCTGGCGCGTCGGCTTTCTGCTCGGGAACGCCGAGGTCGTGCGGGCGCTCGGGCGGCTGAAGTCCTACCTCGACTACGGGACCTTCCAGCCGATCCAGATCGCCTCGATCATCGCGATGAACGAGGTGCCGGATTACCCGGACGTCGTCTGCGACGTCTACCGCTCCCGCCGCGACACCCTCTGCGACGGGCTCGCCCGCGCCGGCTGGGAGTTCCCGAAGCCGCGGGCGACGATGTTCGTCTGGGCGCCGCTGCCCGAGCAGCATCGCGAGGCGGGATCGCTCGAGTTCGCGACCATGCTGACCCGCGAGGCCAAGGTGGCGGTGAGCCCGGGAGTCGGCTTCGGGCCCGGCGGCGACGGATACGTCCGCTTCGCGCTCGTCGAGAACGAGCACCGGATCGGTCAGGCGGTGCGCTCCATCCGCAAGGTTCTGTTCCCCTAGCACCGTCCCCGACTGGCGCCCGTCCGGGCGGTCCGGTCTCATTCCCTGCGTGGCATCCGTGCCCGCAGGCGGCGCCCCGGCGCCGCGACCGGTGGCGCGCCGCTTGCTCGCCTGGTGGCGCGGGCGGCGGCTCGAGCTCTCGACGCTCCCACCCGCCGCGCGCACCCTGACCCTCGCCGCGTTCGCGGCCGGCGGGCTCGCCTCCTTGACGATCGTCGCGTTCGGCGCCGGGTGGGAGCTGCCTGGCGGTGCCGATCTCTACAGGGGACCCGAGGGCGAGGCGGCGGTGCCCCGCCTCCTCATCGGCCTCACCTACATCGGGCTCGCGCTTGGGGGCGCGGTGCTGACCGCCGGCTCGCTCGCTCCCGGCTGGAAGGGACCGCGGCTGACGAGGACGGCGGTCGGCTTCGTCGCCGGGGCGATCGCGGCCGGCTGCGCCGGGCTCACGGGCGAGGCCGCCGGCGTCTTCGGGGGCAGCCTGCTGCCCGCCCGCGTGCTCGCGTGGGTGGCGCTCGTGCTCGCGCTCGCACTGCCCGCGGCGCCGGCGCGCCTGCTCGCCCCGCGACCCCGCGCCGCGGGCGCGCTCGCAGCCGCGCCATTCCTGTTTGCCGGGCTCGGCTACGCGGTCTCGGTTGGCGGCGAGGGGCTCGTCGCGGGCGAGCCGACGAACGGGCGGGCGATCGTCTCCGCCTCGCTCCTCCTCGCGGTCACCGATCTCGGGGTCGTGCTCGGGCTGTTGCTCCTCTGGGGGGCTTTCGCCTCGACGCGGCAGGCGCGCGACTACGGTGAGCTCGGCGCCTCACTGGGGCGAGCCGTTCCCTGGCTGCTCGGGGTCCTGCTCGCGGGCAAGCTCGTCTGGCTCGGCGCCGGCTACGCGGAGCGGCTGCCCGAAAGGCTCCGCGGCTCCGCGGAGGCCTGGCAGGAGAGTATCGACAACGGCCCGTTCGGGTGGGCGCTCGCGCTCGAGCTCGCCCTGGCGGCTGGGATCGTGCTCGTGCGGGCCCGGCGAGCGGGGCCCGACCCGGACCGGCTGGGTGGTGCCGTCGCCGCCGTCTCGCTCGGGCTCGCCGCCCCCTTCCTCGCCTTCGCGTTCCTCCTCCTGCTCCTCGAGTTCGCGCTCGTCCTGCCGACGGCGGCGGTCGGGCGCTGGCTCGCCGACGCCGCGGGCTGGTTTGTCGGGGCGCGCGTCGCTTCGGCGGCCGTCGTCGGCACGGTGATCGGCGCCGCCGTCGCCGGCGGGCTGCTCCTGCGCCTGCGCGCGCGCCGCGCTGCCGCGATCTTCCTGCTCGTTCTGGCCGCCTGGGGGCTGCCGCGGGCGCTCACGACCGCCTGGCGGCTCGTCGAGGGTATCGAGAGCGAGCCGCCCTTCCACTCGGTCTCGCTCGTCACCCTCGACGCCGCGCTCACCGGCGCGCTCGCCGTGCTCGCGCTGCTCTGGCGTGCCGGGCGGCAGCGGACGGTCGGGCCCGGAGCGCTCCTGGTCGCGCTCGCGGTCTCGACGCTCGTCGCCCACCCCGGCGTCTTCCTCCCGTCCGGCTGGAAGACGGGGATGCTGTTCTACCTCGCGCTCGTCTACCCGCCGCTCTGGCAGTTCCTGTTCGACGCGGCCGCGCTGAACGAGCGCACGCCCGACCGGCCGGCGCGGGTGCTGCGGGCCGCCGGCCTCTCGGTGCTCGCGCTCGTCGTCGCCGCCGTCAACGTCGCGATCGAGATCGCCGCGCCCGGCAAGACCACGGTGCTGACCGACTTCCTCGGCCAGGTCGGCCGCTACTTCCTGATGGTGCCGCTCGCCGCGCTGCTCGTGCTCGAGGCCTCGAGGCGGCGGCGGTAGAGAGGAAACCAGGGCAGGACGAGCACGACCGTAACCGTCGCCAGCCCGGCGGCGAGGAGAAACGGCGCTCGCGTGTCCACGTCGAACAGCGGCATGTAGATGAGCGGGGCAGCGGCGAGTCCGGCGAACTTGAAGGCGCTGAACACGGAGACGGCTCCGGCGCGGCTCTGCGGGAACGACTCCACCGTGATCGTGTTCAGGCCCGCCCACGCGAATGCCGACGCGCAGCCGACGACGAAGAACACGAGCCCGAGCGCCCAGGCGGTCGGGGTGAACGCGAGCGCGAGCACCCCGGCCGAGCAGGCGGCGCACCCCGAGAGCGCGGTCAACGGCCTACCGAGCCGGTCGGCAGCGGTACCTCCGAAGCGGCCGAGCAGCATGCCACCGATGCCGTAGGACGCCACGAGCAGCCCGGTCGCGCCGGCACCGAGCGCGAACTCCTCCGCCGCGACGAGGGCGACGAGGAAGCCGATCCCGGTGAAGCCGACGTAGCCGGCCGCGGCCGCACCGGCGAGCAAGCCGAGCTCGCGGTTCGCGAGCGCGCGCAGGGTCGTCCGCGGCCGCCCTTCCCGATCGGCGTGGTGCAGATCGAGGCGCGTCGCCGCGAGCAGGAGCGATGCGCCGGCCACGACCGCGAACGCGAGTCGCCAGGAGAGCTCGCCGAGGGCGCCCCCGACCAGCGGAGCGAGGGTCAGCCCGGCCGTCTGGACGGCCGCGAACGTACCGACGCTGCGGCCGAGCACGCGTCTGGGTACGGCCTCGGAGAGGGCCGCGAGCAGGATCGGGCTCAGGAAGGCGTTGGCCGTCCCCGCGAGCGCCCGCGCTGTCAGGAACGTCCAGATCTCGGGCGCGAGCGCGCAGAGCGCGCCCGCGATGGCGTAGGCGAGGTAGCCCGCCCGGACGACCCGCGCGCCGCCCAGGCGCTCCGCGACCGTCCCTGAGACGAGCTGGAACGCCGCGAACGGCAGGGTGTAGGTCGTGAGCGAGAGGGCAACGAGCCCGGCGCTCGTATCCAGACCGTCCGCCACGGTCGGGATGAGCGGCGTGACCATGGCCCCGCCGAACGGCCCCAGGAAGCCGCCGGCGTACAGCCCGGCGCGCCGCGGGCCGTGCCCGGCCGAGCCCCGGCCGGGACCGGCCCCGGGGGCGACGGTCCGCAGTGGCCTCGCGGTGCGCGAGAGGACGGCGCGGAAGCTCAGCTCGCCGAGCTCGTGTCGTGGGTTTCGGTCACCGGGCCCGACGAGCCTAGCGGGAGACCGGCGCTGCCGCTCCGGAACGGTCGCGGGCGCTTGGATACGGCCCAACCGAGGCGCCGGGCGGAGCGAGAATGCGTCGATGGCGCGTGTCGTGACGTCCATGCTGGCTGCCGTGGCCGCTCTCGCGATCGGCCTCGGGGCGGCCGCGTGTGGCGGCGCGGGCGGGATCGAATCGCCGGAGGCGACCGCGCAACCGGCCGGGGTGACGTCCGGGTCGAGGCGGGCGACCCTCGTCCTCGATTTCATCCCGAATGCGGTTCACGCGGGCATCTACAGGGCTCTTGCCGCCGGCTACTACGCCGACAGCGCGATCGAGCTCGAGATCATCCAGCCGACGTCGACCGCCGACACGCTGAAGCTGGTCGACGCCGGCAAGGCCGATCTCGGCATCGCAGACGGGATCGACGTCGCGACCCAGATCGACCGCGGGCGCGACGTGAAGGCCGTGATGGCGCTCGTGCAGCGACCGCTTGGCGCCGTGATCGCCCTGGCCGGCTCCGGGATCGCGAGCGGCAGGGAGCTCGAGGGCACGACGGTCGGCGTCACCGGAGCCCCTTCCGACGAGGCGATCCTTCGCGCCGTCGTCACGAGCGGCGGCGGCGACACGAGCAAGCTGACCGTGGTCACGATCGGATTCAACGGCGTCCAGGCGCTCGAGAGCGGGAGCGTCGACGGCTTCGTCGGCTTCTGGCCCGCGGATGGCGTCCAGGTCGGGGTCGACGGGTTCGAGGCGACCTACCTCGCCTTCGACGAGAACGGCGGGCCGCGATACCCGGGTCTGGTTGTCTTCACGACGCGGCAGCGGATCGCCGCGGACGCCGCCTTCCTGCGAGCATTCGTCGACGCGACGGTACGGGGCTACGAGGACGTGCTCGCCGACCCGGCCGGGGCGCTCGCCGACCTGCTTGCGGCGGTGCCGGAGCTCGACGAGGAGCTCGCCCGCGCCCAGCTCGACGCGTACCTGACACTGTTCTTGGCGGGCGCGCCCGCGTACGGTGCGATCGACGTGGACTCGATCCGGGCGCTTTCCGACTTCCTCGTCGCGAACGGGCTGATCGGCGCGCCGATCGAGCCGGGTCGCTTCGGGACGAACGCGCTCCTGCCGGGGGCCGGGTAGCCGGACGTGCCCGTGAAGCTCGAGGTCGTGAGGCTCTCGAAGACCTACCTCGCGCGAGGCGGGGCCCCCGGGGTTGCCGCGCTCAGCGAGGTCGACCTCGAGGTCGAAGCGGGTGCGTTCGTCTCGATCGTGGGGCCGAGCGGGTGCGGCAAGTCGACCTTGTTCAACATCCTGGCCGGGCTTGTACCGCAGTCCGGGGGCTCGGTCCTGGTCGACGGACGGGAGCCCGGGTCGTTGCTCGGCGTGGCCGGCTACATGCCGCAGAAGGACCTGCTGATGCCCTGGCGGACCGTGCTCGACAACACGACGCTCGGGCTCGAGATCGGGGGTATGCGGCGGCGCGAGGCCCGCGAGCGGGCGCTCGGCGAGCTCGTACGGTTCGGGCTCGCGGGCTTCGAGCGCCACTGGCCGGCGCAGCTCTCGGGCGGCATGCGCCAGCGGGCGGCGCTCCTGCGGACGTTTCTCGCCGGCCGCGAGCTCATGCTCCTGGACGAGCCCTTCGGAGCGCTCGACGCGCTCACCCGCCAGGAGCTGCAGGGGTGGCTGCTCGATCTGTGGCAGGCCGATCGCAAGACGGTCCTGTTCGTCACGCACGACGTCGAGGAGGCCGTCTTCCTGTCCGATCGGGTGCATGTGATGAGCGGGCGCCCCGGCCGGATCGCGCTGACCGAGGACGTGCGTCTGCCACGCCCGCGCACGGTCGAGACGACGCTGGCTGCCGAGTTCCTCGAACTGAAGCGGCGGCTGCTCCGGCCGCTGCGGGAAGCCGTGGCGGAGCAGAGCCCGGGTGGGGCGAGACCGTGAGCGCCATTCCCGCTGCCAGCGGCGATCACGGTGTCGCCGTGTCGCTGCGGCGGGCGTTTCGCCGTCTGCTCGCGCCGCTGGCGCTGGCCGTCCTCGTGCTCGGTGCGTGGCAGCTGTACTGTGAGCTCTCCGGGATCCGCGAGTCGACGCTCCCGAGGCCCTCGGAGATCTTCGCCGCCCTCTGGACGGAGAGGGGGATGCTCTCCGGTCACGCGTGGGTGACGCTCAGGGAGATCCTCGCCGGCTACGCGGTCGCCGTCTGCCTCGGCATCGGCCTGGCCGTCGTGGTTCGCGCGTCACCCGCGATCGAGCGGGCCGTCTACCCCTGGCTGGTGGCCTCGCAAATGGTGCCGGTCCCGGCGATCGCGCCGCTCGTCGTCCTCTGGACCGGCTTCGACATCCGCCCGAAGATCATCGTGATCGCGCTCGTCAGCTTCTTCCCGATCACGGTCAACACGATCGACGGGCTCAAGGCAGCCGACCCGGACCTGCTCGATCTGCTGCGGACGCTCGGCGCGTCGCGCGCGCGGCGCTTCCGGGTCGCCCAGCTTCCCGCGGCGCTGCCGTTCGTGTTCTCCGGCCTCAAGGTGGCCGCGGCCCTGTCCGTGATCGGCGCGGTCTTCGCCGAGTGGGTCGGCGCCTCGGAGGGGCTCGGGTACTTGATGCTCGTGCTCAACAACCAGACGGCGACGGTGGAGGTGTTTGCCACGATCGCCGTCCTCTCGGCAATGGGAGTGGGCCTGTTCGCGCTCGTCGGCGTGCTCGAGCGGCTCGCGCTGCCCTGGTACCACGACGCCCGCCGGGAGCGCGGCGGCCCGGCCGGTCGGGGGTGACGGGACGCGTCCGATGGTGGGCGCACCCGGATCGCGGGCCTCCTACAGGCCGCTCTGGGCGCTCCGCTCGCGTAGCTCCTGCTGGCGGGCATCGATCGCCTTCGTGAGCGCATCGCGAAACTCCGCGTCCTGGCGGACGAAGCCGATCCGGACCGGCCCGCCCTCGGAGGCCGACTCGACCTCGAGCGAGCCGGTGCCGATGATCCGGTCCCAGAACGTGCGGATGTACTGGACATCCTGGATCCGCTCGAGCCCCGTGGACACCGTCACCTGGTTGAAGACGCCGCGCATGCTGAGCAGCCGGCGGTTCGTGACCACCCATCTGGTGAAGCGGTTCTGGACGATCCGCACGAGGAACCAGGGCAGGTAGAGGCCGAGCGTGACGAGCAGCATCAGGAAGAGCTTCGTCATCGACGGCTTGACGCTCATGATCTCCGTCTCGCCGTCCTGGAGCTGCCAGCGGGCCACAGCGAACCTCCTTGTGTCGATCCGCGTAGGCTACGGGCCCGTGCGGCTGGACGCGCGGGCAGCCGGCACGCAGGCACCCGCGGGTGGCTGCTACAATCCGCCGTCGGCGGACGCGTGGTCCGCCGCTTTTTCGAGCCATGAGAACCTGGAACGCGAAGCCGGCAGATGTCGAGCGGCGGTGGTACGTCGTCGATGCCGAGGGCGAGACCCTCGGGCGGCTCGCCACGCGCATCGCCGACACGCTTCGCGGCAAGCGCAAGCCCGGGTACACGCCCCACGTCGACACCGGCGACTTCGTCGTCGTCGTCAATGCCGAGAAGATCGTCGTGACGGGCAAGAAGCTGGAGCAGAAGCAGTACTACCGCCATTCCGGCTATCCGGGCGGTCTGCGCTCGCGCTCGCTCGCGGACGAGCTCGAGCGGCGCCCGACGGAGGTGCTGCGCAAGGCGGTGAAGGGCATGCTGCCGCGCAACCGCCTCGGGCGAGCGCAGATCGGCAAGTTGAAGATCTATGCGGGGCCGGCCCATCCGCACGAGGCTCAGCAGCCGGTGGCGCTTCCCGGCACGACTCGGAGGACGAACGCAGAGTGAGCGAGATCGCGCAGTATCGCGGCACGGGCAAGCGCAAGACCTCGGTGGCGCGGGTGATTCTGCGCCCCGGCGACGGTGCGACGTGGGTGAACGGGCGCAAGCTCGAGGACTATTTCCCCCGGGAGGCGCTGCGGACGCTCGCAACCGCTCCGCTTCGCGTCGCCGGCATGGAGGGTCGCTTCGACCTGCGCGTGCGCCTGCACGGCGGCGGCATCGCCGGCCAGGCGGGGGCGCTCCGCCACGGGATCGCGCGCGCGCTCGTCGAGGCCGACCCGGGCCTGCGCGTGCCGCTGAAGCGCGAGGGCTTCCTGACCCGCGACGCGCGCCAGGTCGAGCGCAAGAAGGCCGGCCTCAAGAAGGCCCGCAAGCGGCCGCAGTTCTCGAAACGCTAGGACGGTGCACTAGGGCGCAGCCCTGGCGTTTCGACAACTGACGAGGGTCGTCCCGCGCGGAGCGCGGGACGACCCTCGCGGTGTGTAGGGGCCGGACTTGTCCGGCCCGTAGCCCGTGCGGTTTGGTGCTGCTCGCGTCGTTGTGGGCGGGACAAGGAGTCCCGCCCCTACATCTGGATTGGGGCGGTGGTGCGGGAGCTGCGCCGGTGTGGTCGCGCATGGCGCCTGACCGAGACCGCGGCCGGGGCCGGGGCCGGTCGCGACGGTTGCTCTTGGGGCCGGGATTGTCCGGCCCGCAGCCGGCCTGTTTTTCGCTGCGCGTGTGGTTGGGGGCGGGACAAGTCCCGCCCCCACGTCGTCCCCGCGCTGCTCGCGGGATGCTCGGGGGCCCGGCCCGGGTGGTTCGAGAACCGACCCGCTGCGCGCGCCCGGGCCGGGCGAGCCGGCTAGGCTGCACGGACGTTGCGACGCTACTTCGGCACCGACGGCGTTCGCGGCGTCTACGGGCAGAATCTGACCGACCTGCTGGTCGAGCGGCTCGGGTCGGCGTTCGCCCGCTGGTGTGAGGGTGCGCCCGTGCTGGTCGGGCGTGACACGCGCGCGTCGGGGGCCGTGCTGGAACGGGCGTTAGCCGGCGGCCTCGCCGCGGGCGGGTCGGACGTCGTGCTCGGCGGCGTGCTGCCGTCGCCGGCGGTGGCGCTGCTTGCCGAAGGCGCCGGCGCGGTCGTATCGGCGTCTCACAATCCGGCCGCGTACAACGGCGTCAAGTTCTTCGCGGCGGGGACGAAGCTGACGGATGGCGAGGAGGAGCAGGTCGAGGCGCTGCTCGACCGGGCGGCGGTGACCCGGTGCGGCGCGACACGCTCGGCGGAGGGTCTCCGAGCGCGCTACGCGGACGCGATCGCCGAGCGTTTCGGCTCGCCGCTGGACGGTCTGCGTGTGGGAGTCGACTGCGCGAACGGCGCCCTGGCGGGGATCGCGCCGGGCGTGCTGCGGCGGCTCGGCGCCGAGGTCGTCGCGGTCGCCGACAGCCCGGACGGCTCGAACATCAACGAGGCCTGCGGAGCCACCGATCTGGCGCTGCTCTCCGGCCGCGTTCGCGAGCACGGGTTGGATCTGGGCGTGGCGTTCGACGGCGACGGTGACCGGATGCTGGCGGTCGATGCAAGCGGGGCGGAGGTGGACGGGGATCAGATCCTCGCCGTGCTCGCCCTCCATCGTGGCGTCGCGCTCGTCGCGGTCACGGTGATGACGAACCTCGGCTTCCACCGGCTGATGGCCGAGCGCGGCGTGAGGGTCGTGACGACCGACGTGGGCGACCGCTACGTGCTCGAGGCGCTCCGGCGCGAGGGCGGGGTCCTCGGCGGCGAGCAGTCCGGGCACCTGATCTGCCTCGACGGGCACGTCACCGGCGACGGCCTGGCGGCGGCGCTCATGCTCTGCTCGACGCTCGTCGGCGCCGGTCAGTCCCTCGCCGAGGCGGTTTCGGTGATGCCTCGCCTGCCGCAGGAGAAACGCAACGTCGCGGTGCGCTCCCGGCTGCTCACGCCGGAGCTCGTCGCCCGCGTCGCGGAGGTCAACGCGTCGCTCGAGGGGCGCGCTCGCGTGCTCGTGCGGCCCTCGGGAACCGAGCCGCTCGTGCGTGTCCTGGCGGAGGCGGAGGCCGCATCGGAGGCGGAAAACCTCTGTGCTAGGATGGCGTCTCTCGTCGAGCAGGAGCTCGGCTAGCCGCAAGGAATCACGGCTCGCCGGGCTCTTCGTCTTCAGGGATCCCGGGGAGGGGAGCGGCGCGTGGCGAGAAGGTCTGGAGTCGAGCCGGGCGATTGCCGATACAGCAGCAGGCGAGGCTAGGCGACGAGGGGAGGGCGCCTGTGTGCGGGATCATCGGATACGTCGGGGAGCGGCGTGCGAAGGAGCTCTTGCTGCGCGGGCTGGAGCGGCTCGAGTACCGCGGCTACGACTCCGCCGGGATGTGCCTGCTCGAGCAGGACGGGCCCGACTACGTGCGGGCGGTCGGCAACCTGTCGCACCTGAAGGCTGTCACCGGTGAGAACGGGTCGCATGCCACGACCGGGATCGGCCACACCCGCTGGGCGACGCACGGGCGGGTCAGCGAGGAGAACGCGCACCCCTTGACGGGCTGCGGCGATGAGGTCGCCGTCGTCCTGAACGGGATCGTCGAGAACTTCCGGGAGCTGCGCGAGAGCCTCGAGGCCGACGGTCACGCGTTCAGCTCCGAGACCGACGCCGAGGTCGTCGCCCACCTGCTCGAGCGTCACTACGCGGGCGACCTCGTCGAGGCGGTGCGGGCGGTGTACGGTGAGCTCGAGGGGCACTACGCGTTCGTCGTCACGCACGCCGCTCATCCGGGCCTGCTCGTCGGCGCCCGCTACCAGTGCCCGCTCGTCGTCGGCGTCGGCAAGGGCGAGACGTTCCTCGCCTCCTCGATCGCCGCGTTCCTCGGCGAGACCCGGCGAGTCCAGCTGATCGAGGACGGCGACGTCGTCGCGATCACGAGCGCGGGCGCCCGCTTCTTTGCGGGCGGGGACGAGGTCGAGCGTGCCGAGGCGCAGGTCGACTGGGACGACGAGGCCGCCGAGAAGCAGGGTTACGAGACGTTCATGCTCAAGGAGATCCACGAGCAGCCCGTGTCGGTCGCCGACACGATCG
>WBZR01001133.1_pt1 | contig 35637 bp, 29 predicted proteins | sample 5204231 | NCBI WGS metagenome assembly WBZR01 (sample SAMN12412403, study PRJNA552823) | activated sludge metagenome | isolation source: activated sludge from anammox sidestream of wastewater treatment plant... | place: USA: Virginia | collected 2017-08 | reverse complement strand
CGCCGGCGCGCTCACCTACGCGCTCGTCTACACCCTCGGCCTGAAGCGCCGCACGCCTTGGAACATCGTGATCGGCGGCGCTGCCGGCAGCTTTGCCGTGCTGGCCGGAGCTGCTGCGGCCGACCCCAGGATCGGCCCGCTGGCCTGGACGCTGGCGCTGGTGCTGCTGCTGTGGACGCCCCCGCACTTCTGGAGCCTGGCGATCGCCAACGAGGAGCAATACCGCGCCGCCGGCGTGCCGATGCTGCCTGTGGTGGTGGGCGCGGCGCGCAGCGCGCGCATCGTGCACGTGCATGCCCTGGCGCTGGTGGCGGTCTCGCTGCTGCTGCTGCCGCTGGGCGCCGGCTGGCTCGTCCTGGCCGGCGCGGCCCTCGGCGGCCTGCATTTCCTGCGCAAGACGCATGCGCTGATGCGCCGACCCGAGCGCAAGACGGCGATGGCGGCGTTCTTCGCTTCGATGGTGCAACTGTCCTCGCTGCTGACCGCGGTGGTGGTCGATGCCGCGCTGCGCTGACATCGGCAGCGCAGGGCGAACGCTGCAGCGCCTGGTCCGCCTGGGGGTGGCGACGCTCGCGACGACCGCGGGCTTCGTGGCCGCCGGTGCAGCGGGTGCAGCCGGCGCGGCCGACGCCACGGCCGCCGCAGCCCAGGCGCCCGAGCGCGGCGGCACGAGTGCGGCCGAACTCGCGACGCCCCAGGCGCGCGCCGCCGCCGGCGTGCCAAGGCTCGACGAGGCCCAGGCGCTGCGCATCGGGCAGGCGGCCCTCGGGCGCGAGGTGCCCGACCTGGAGCTGCTCGACCGCCAGGGCCGCCCCGTGCGCCTGGCCGACTACCGCGGCAAGCCGCTGCTGGTGAGCTTCATCTACACCGGCTGCTTCCAGGTCTGCCCGACGCAGACGCGCGCGCTGCACGAGGCCGTGCAGGGCCTGCAGACGCTGCTCGGGCCGCAGCAGTTCAACGTCGTCAGCATCGGCTTCAACCAGCCCTTCGACGATCCGCAGGCGATGCGCGCGTTCGCCGCGCAGCAGCGCATCCAGGAGCGGAACTGGGAGTTCCTCAGTCCGCCGCGCGACAAGGTGGCCGAGCTCACGCGCGCTTTCGGCTTCAGCTACGTGGCCACGCCGGCGGGCTTCGACCACCTGCTCGGCGTCAGCGTCGTCGACGCCAACGGCCGCATCCACGCCCAGGTCTACGGCGACCGGCTGCGCGCCGACCAGCTCGGCAAGCCGCTGCGCGAGTTGCTGCTGGCGGCGCCGCCGACGGCCTCCTCGGCGCTGGCCGACATGGTCGAGCGCGTGCGCATCCTGTGCACGAAGTACGACCCCGACACCGGCGTCTACCGCTACGACTACAAGCTCATCTTCGAACTGATCGGCGGCTTGCTGTTCTTCGGCAGCGTCGCGATCTATTTCCTGCTCGAATGGCGTGACCAGCGCCGCGCGCGCAAGTCGTCATGCAGCATTTCCCGAGCCTCCGGCAGCGCGGCCTGAAGGCCTGGCGCGCGATCGAGGCCCTGTTCGATTCGGCCTTCGGCTCCGGCCTCAACCCGCTGCGCCACCTGGGCGCCATCGGCTTCCTCGCCTTCTGGCTGCTGGCGGCCAGCGGCGTGGTGCTGTACACGTTGTTCGACACCTCGGTGGCCGGGGCCTGGAAGTCGATCGAGGCGCTCGAGGCCGTGCCGCTGGGCCTGGGTCGGCTGCTGCGCGGGCTGCACCGCTACAGCGCCGACCTGATGGTGCTGGCGATGGGCCTGCACCTGCTGCGCGAGTGGCTGCACGGGCACGAGCGCGGCTTTCGGCGCTTCAGCTGGCTGACCGGCGTGCCGCTCATCGGCTTCGCCTTCGTCACCGCGATCGGCGGCTTCTGGCTCAACTGGGACCGGCTCGGCCAGTTCTCGGCCATCGCCAGCGCCGAGTGGATCGACGCCCTGCCCTTCCTGCCGACGCCGATGGCGCGCAACTTCCTCGGCTCCGGAGCGGTGAGCGACCGCCTGTTCTCGCTCTTCGTGTTCGTGCACATCGGCGTGCCGCTGCTGCTGCTGTTCGGGCTGTGGTTCCACATCCAGCGCATGACGCGCGTGGCCGTGCTGCCGCCGCGCGCGCTGCTCGCCGGCACGGTCGGCGTGCTCGCCGTGCTCGCGCTCGCGCAGCCGGTGCTCAGCCACGCGCCGGCGGCGCTGGCGCGCGTGCCGAGCGACCTGCGTCTGGACTGGGTGCTGCTGTTCGTGCACCCGCTCACCGATGCGACGTCGCCGGCCTTCGTCTGGGCGCTCGCGCTCGGCGCGCTGCTCGGGCTGCTCGCGTTGCCGTTCCTGCCGGCGCGCCGGCCGCGCGCGCCGGTTGCCGTCGTCGATCCGGCCAACTGCAACGGCTGCCGGCGCTGCTTCGTCGACTGCCCCTACGCGGCCGTGGCGATGGTGCCGCATCCGGGCCCGCGCAGCGGGCGCGAGCTGGCTCAGGTCGACGCCGCGCTGTGCGCCGGTTGCGGCATCTGCGCCGGCGCCTGTCCCTCGTCGACGCCGTTTCGCAGCATCTCCGAGCTCGTCACCGGCATCGACATGCCGCAGTTGCCGGTGAGCGCGCTGCGCGCACGGCTGCGCGCGGCACTCGCCGCCAAGCGCGCCGCCGGTACCGAGCGTCCGCTCGTCGTGTTCGGCTGCGACCACGGTGCGGCCTGCGCGGGCGCGGCGGGCAGCGCCGACACAGCCGCCTTCAGCCTGCTGTGCGCCGGTCAGCTGCCGCCCTCGTTCGTCGAGTACGCGCTGCGCGACGGCGCGGCCGGCGTCCTGATCGCCGCCTGCCGCGAAGGCGGCTGCGAGTTCCGCCAGGGCGAGCGCTGGACCGTCGAGCGGCTGCAGGGCCTGCGCGAGCCGCACCTGCGTGCGGGCGTGCCGGCCGAACGGCTCGAACTGGTGCACGCCGGCCCCGGCGACGAGTCGCGGCTCGCGCTCGCACTGGCACGACTGCGCGAGCGCGTGCGCGCGCTCGCACCCGCCGAACCCGAACCCCGGCTCGTCGCCCGGGAGGTTGCTCATGGCTAAGAAGATCGCTCCCGTGGCGCGTGCCAAGCAGACGCTGGGTCCCATGGCCTGGCTGGGCCAGCTGCTGCTGTACGGCCTGTTCGCGCTGGCCGTCGGCACCTTGTCGCATTGGCCGCACTACCACCCGCTCGGGCCCGGCGAGGCACTGATCAAGGTCAGCTTCATCCACACCGGCAAGCCGGTGGGCGACTGCCGCCCGCTCACCCAGGAGGAACTCGCCCGCCTGCCGCCGAACATGCGCGCGCCGACGGTCTGCCCGCGCGAGCGCTCGCCGGTGAGCGTGCAGGTCGTGCTCGACGGGCGCGCCGTGCTCGACCGCAGCGCGCCGCCCTCCGGGCTGTCCAAGGACGGTGCGTCGGCGATGTACGCGCGGCTCGTCGTCCCGGCCGGCGAACGCCGCCTGGCCGTGCGCGTGCGCGACGATGTGCGCCCCGGCGCCTCGGTCTACGAGCGCGACGCCAAGGTGCAGCTCGCGGCCGGCCAGGTGCTGGTAGTCGACTTCGACCCCGAGAAGGGCGGCGTCACGCTGCAGTAAGGCATGACCCGCAGACGCCCGTCTTTCCGTCCGTCGCTGCGCGGCCGCCGCACAGCCGGCACGCCGGCCGACGCTGGCGCTGCAGCCGAACGCCCGGCTCGCATGCGCCCCTCCAGTCGGACGACTCGCGCGGCCCTCGTCGGCGCCTTGCCGCCGGCATCCGCCGCATCGGGCGCGCTGCGCGCCCGCACTTGAACTGCCGTCGATGATCAAACTGATCCAGCGCGCCCTGCGCGCCGCCTTCATGGCCGCCGAAGCGGTGTTCAACCGCGCCTTCGGCGACCGCCTCAATCCGCTGTACCACCTGGGCGCGATGACCTTCTTCCTGTTCTGGGTGGTGGGTGCGACCGGACTCGTGCTGTACGCGTTCTTCGACACCAGCGTCACCGGCGCCTATCACTCGGTCGAGGCGATCACGCACGGCGCCTTCGGCCTGGGCAGCATCCTGCGCACGGTCCACCGCCACGCCTCCGACGCGCTGATGCTGACGATGGTCGTGCACCTGCTGCGCCACTACGCCTTCGACCATCTGCGGGGCTTCCGCTGGTTCTCGTGGGTGACCGGCGTCGTGCTGCTGTGGCTGGCCTACATCGCCGGCGCCAACGGCTACATGCTGCCCTGGGACCGGCTGGCGCAGTTCGTCACCCAGGCCAGCTTCGAGTGGCTCGACTGGCTGCCCGGCTTCGGCGGCCGCCTGAGCCGCAACTTCATCGTCGACGCCCATGTCAGCAACCGGCTGTTCTCGCTGCTGGTGTTCATCCACATCGGCGTGCCGCTGGTGACGCTGCTGCTGATGTGGATCCACGTGCAGCGCGTGCCCAAGGCGACGACGCAGCCGCCGCGGCCGATCACGCTCGCGCTGCTCGCCATGCTCGTCGTGCTGGCGCTGGCCGCTCCCGTGGCCAGCCAGGGCCCGGCCGCGCTGGCCACGGCGCCGCAGTCGCTGTCGCTCGACTGGTTCCTGCTCACCGTGTTCCCGCTCTTCTACCTCTGGTCGCCGGGCGCGGTGTGGGTGCTGGTGGCCGGCGGCACCCTGCTGCTGGTGCTGCTGCCATGGATCCCGCCGCGCCGCGCCGGCCACGCCAACCAGCTCACGATGCACCCCGGCGCGGTGCGCCTGACGGCACGCGGCGGCGAGACGCTGCTCGATGCCGGTCTGCGTGCCGGTCTGGCGCTGCCCTTCGACTGCCGCTCGGGCGGCTGCGGCGTGTGCCTGTGCACCGTGCATCACGGCCGCGTCGACCTCGGCGCCTACCAGCCCGCTGCGCTCACCGAAGCGATGCGCGCACGCGGCCAGGCGCTGATGTGCTGTGCGGTGGCGCTCGAGGACGTCGAGCTCGAGGTCGACGGCGTCGCCTCGCTGGCGCAGGGCGAGGCGACGAGCGCGCCGCGCCGCTGGCGCGCCCAGGTGCGCCGGCTCGAGCGGCTGTCGCCCGACCTGATGCGGGTGCATCTGGCGCTGCCCGCGGGCGAACGCCTGCCCTTCGTCGCCGGCCAGTACATCAACATCGTGCTCGAAGACGGGGCCAAGCGCGCGTTCTCGTTCGCCAACGCGCCGCCCGACCCGAATGCCACGCCGTCGACCGCGGGCGACGTGATCGAGCTGCACGTGCGGCTGATCCCCGGCGGCCGCTTCACCACCCATGTCTTCGAGCGCATGAAGCTCGGCGACGCGATCGACTTCGAGGGGCCGCTCGGGCGCTTCACGCTCGCCGAGAGCCGCAGGCCGATCCTGTTCGTGGCCGGGGCGACCGGCTTCGCGCCGGTCAAGAGCATCCTCGAAGACGCCTTCCGCCGCGGCATCCACAGGCCGATGGAACTGTACTGGGGCGTGCGCACGCGCGACGACCTGTACCTGCTCGACGTCGTCGAGGGCTGGCAGCGCGACCATCCCAACTTCCGCTTCGTGCCGGTGCTGTCGGCAGCCGACGACGACACCGACTGGAGCGGCCGGCGCGGCCTCGTACACCAGGCGATGCTCGCCGACCACCCCAGCCTGGCCGGCTACGAGGTGTACGCGTGCGGCTCGGTGCGCATGGTCGAGGCGGCGGTGCCCGACTTCCTCGCGCACGGTCTGGAGGAGCAGTTCTGCTTCTCCGACGCCTTCACGCCCACGCGCACGGCGCCGGCGGCTGTCGCCGCCGATTGATGCCGCCGCCCCGGGGCGGCGCGTCGCCCGCCCCGCCGGTGGGGCAGCGGCTCGAGGCGCCGCCGGCGCGACCGCCGTCAGCGCGCGGCGCGACCCGCGCGCGCGCCGCGCGCCACCGAGCGCACGGTGTTGAGGACGAAGGCCAGCAGCGCCAGCGCCGTGAGCAGGCCGCCCCAGCGCGTCCACGCGTACACCCCGGCCGCGTCGCCGGCCACGCGCAGCGCGAGCGCAGCGTGCAGCAGCGCGAGCGGCACGTAGAAGCCCGCGTCGTACGGCATCGTCACGCGCAGCACGGCCGGAAAGATGATCGGCGCGTGCCCGAACACCATCGAGAACACGAAGCCGACCAGCAGCGCGTGCAGCGCCGCGTCGTAGGCCGCACCGGCACCCGGCGCCAGTCCGGCGAACGCCATCACCGCGCCGCCGAGCGCGAGCCAGAGGTAACCCGAGAGCAGACACACGGCGATGAAGCGCACCAGGCCCTGCTGGCGCACCGTGCGCCGCGCGATGTCGTGACGCAACAGCCACAGCGCGAGCGCCACCAGCGCAACGCCGCCCAGCCGCGGCGCCCAGGGCTGCGCCCAGGCGAGCAGCGCCGCCAGCAGCGCAGCGACGATGCCGAAGAACAGGCGCACCGCGGTCGCCGCCGGCGGCGCGAAGCGCGAGAGTTCCAGCCGCTCGCCGGCGATCGTCAGCACGAGGAAGGCCAGCCACCAGCCGACCACCCGATGGATCGGCGCGCCCGCCGCCCATTGCGCCGTGCCGATCATCCAGCATGCGGCCGCCAGCGCGATGACGAGCGTGAAGCCCGCGCGCTGACGCCGCAGCACGTCGAGCGAAGCGGCCAGCAGCACCAGGCTCGCGGCCAGATACAGCCAGGGCGCCAGCACGGCGGCCGCGGACAAGGCCGCGAGCGTGCCCAGGCCGGCGAGCAGCGGCGCCGCGTAGGCCCAGGGTCTGCCGATCGCCACCGCACGCTCGAGCGCGATCACGACGCCGAAGAAGCCGCACACCATGAGCGCACCATGCAGCGCGGCGCCGGCGCGCTCGGGCATCGTCCAGCCCAGGCGCGCCAGGCCCGCAGCCACGCCGACGACGAGCGCGACGAAACCCAGCGCGAGCAGCGGCAGACGCTGCCACGCGATGCCGCGCGGCGCGCGCGCAGGCGGCGCAGCGGCCCGCGCGTTCACGCCTGCACCCGCGCGCCCGCAGCCGGCGCGGTTCGGCAGCAACGAGTCCGCGGCAGGAGCTGCGGCTTCATGCGCGGCAGGGCATCGCGGCGCCGCGCTCAGCCACGCGCGGCAAGCCGCATCCGCACTTCGCCCGGATCGCCCGGCACACGCTCGGCCCACCAGCCGAACAGCGCCAGCTCGACGCTCAGCAGCGCGGGCTCGCGATGCTGATGCACGACGATCGGACCGCCGTGCCCGCAGCGGCTGACGAGCTGCATCGTCTGCGCCAGCGCCAGTGTGGGCAGCAGGCCGCGCACATCCAGATGCAGGCCGTCGTCCTCGGCCCAGACGCGGGGCAGCCAGGGGTCGTCGACGGGCACGTCGCGGCGGGCGCGCCGGCCGTCGTGCGGGCGGTGCAGCGCGCTCAATGCAGCACCAGCAGCGGCAGGCGGCAGCCGGCGAGCACGGCCTTGGTCTGCGAGCCGAACAGGAACTCGCCGAAGGCGCCGCGACCGCGCGTGACCATCACGATGAGGTCGCAGCGCTGCGACTCCGCGGCGGCGATGATCGCCTGGTCGACGCGCGCAACGCGGTCGAGCACGCCTTCGAAGGGCACCCCGGCCGCTCGCGCCGCAGCCTCGAAGCGCGCCAGCACCGGCAGGGCCGGGCCGGCCGCGTCGTCGTCGAATTCGGATTCGCTGCCGGCAAGCTCGCCCGCCCTTGCCGGCGGCTCGGCCGGCGCGCTGCTGCGCGTATCGACGACGAAGCCGATGATCGCCGCGCCCAGCTGGCGCGCGAGTCCGACGCTCGCCTCGATCGCGCGCTCGGTGCGTTCGCTGCCGTCCACCGGCACCAGCATGCGTTTGATGTGCATCCGCCGACCTCCGCGATCGCATCCACGTGGTTTCAGCCGGGTCGCCCGTCGGCGCGCGGCCGCCCCAGCCAGTTGCCGTAGCGCAGGGCCCAGCCGGTGCCGCCCAGCGTCCAGGCGGCGATCGCGAACAGGGTGAGGACGCCGGACCCCGCCTGCCACAGCGCCGCCGCCACGCGCAGCAACACCGCGCACTGCAGCACGAGGTAGAAGCCCCAGGCCAGGTTGTCGGCCTCGAGTGCACGCCCGCTGTGGCCCGCCGTCACGCGCGTGATCATCGCGATCATCGTGCAGCCCAGGTAGCCCATCGTCAGCGCGTGCAGCGGCGCCAGGCCGAGCGTGCCCTCCGGGCCGAGCCAGAGCATGCGCGCCTGCGAACAGGCCGACAGGGCCAGCGCCAGACCGAACCACAGGAAGCCGCCGTGCAGCATGCCGAGCAGGCGGATCTTCATGCTCGGCAGCAGACCCCAGCGCCACACGACCCACAGCAGCAGCAGGGCTGCCGGCGCCTGCACGGCCAGCAGCAGCGCGCGCACCGCCCAAGGCAGCGGCCACCACAGCACTTCGGCGGCGGCGCCGAGCGCCGACACGGCGAGCACGCCCAGCATGAGGTGGAGCAGCCAGTAGGGACGCCAGGCGGCAACCGCCGGCAGCACGCCGGCGGTGAAGAAGGGAATCATGCGATGCGACACGGTCGTGAAGATCGGGGCGAGGAAGCCCCAGATCGCGAGCTGGACGGCGGCACGCGTCCAGTCGGGCCGGCCGAGCGCCAGGCTCGCCGCCGCAACGAACATCGCCAGCGCACCGACGGCCATCGCCGCCGCGGCGGCACGCGCGTGCCGCCGGTCGGCTGCCGGACTCGCGCGCAGCAGGCCGACGAAGCGGCGCACGAGCGCGCTCCAGCCCAGGGCGACGAGCAAGATGCCCAGCGCGGCGAGCGCGGCGCTCAGGTGGAAGCCCAGCAGTGCAAACGGCCAGCCGAGGCACATCGTGAGGACCGAACGCACGAGCGGCGCCGCGGTATGGTCGGGCAGCCCCATCCAGCGCGGACCGGCGGTGAACAGGAAGCCCAGCATGAACAGCGGCATGAAGGCCAGCGCGAACTCCAGACCATGCGCCGCTGCCGGAGGCACCGCCCAGGGGACCGACCAGCCCGCCTCGCGCGCGGCGAGCGCCGCCAGCCACCACAGCGCCGTCAGCGCCAGCATCAGCGCGGCCGGAACGAAACCCAGGCGATGCGGCGCCGCGGCGAGCAGCGTCAGGCGCCAGGCATGCGCCGCATCGGCAGGTGCCGGCTGCCCGCGCGCATCGGATGCGGAAGAGGTGGCTTCGGTGCTGCGTTGTGACGGCATGGGGCTTCGGGGCAAGGGGTCGACCGTAGCGAGCGGGTCGGCAGGCGTCCTTGACCTGGTGCAAGGAGCCGCCCGCGTCGCCGGTCATTCTGGCCGCGCACGATCGACCCTGTCGCGGCAGCGCGCTTTGCCGCGTCGCGGCGCGCGCACGACGGGCCGCCGGACCGAGGCCGCATGCGCATAGCATCGCGCCCGGGGTCGTCGCGCCGTGGCGGGCGATGGCGGCCGCCGCACCCACGCCCGCGCCCCCCTGCCGAACCTCGACCCGATGAACCTGCCCTACGAGTGGCAAGTCGGCTGGCGCTACACGCGCAGCGGCGGCGGAGCTTCGCGCAACGGCTTCGTCTCCTTCATCAGCGGCGTGTCCGTGCTCGGCATCGCGCTCGGTGTGGCGGCGCTCATCGTCGTGCTGTCGGTGATGAACGGATTCCAGAAGGAGGTACGCGAGCGCATGCTGGCCGCCGTCGCCCAAGTCGAGATCGCCCGCGCCGACGGCGCGGCGCTCGCCGACTGGCGCACCAGCGCCGCCCTGGCCGAGCGCAACCCGCGGGTGCGCGGCGCGGCCCCGTTCGTGGCCTCGCAGGCGCTGCTCGGCCGCGGCGAGGCGATGCGCGGTGCGCTGCTGCGCGGCATCGTGCCGGCCGAGGAGGCGCGGGTGACGCCGCTGGCCGCGCGCGAGCCCGCGCTCGTCGCGGCGCTGCAGCCCGGGCGCTGGCGCATCCTCCTGGGCGCCGAACTGGCGCGCGCGCTCGATCTGACCGTGGGCGACAAGGTCACGGTGATGGTGCCCAGCGGCGACCTCACGCCCGCCGGCGTCGTGCCGCGGCTCAAGCAGTTCACGCTCGCGGGCACCTTCGCCTCGGGCTACTACGAGTACGACAGCACGCTCGCGCTGGTGGCGCTGGACGACGCGGCCAGGCTGCTGCGCAGCGGCGGCGCCACCGGCGTGCAACTGCGGCTGGACGAAGCGCAGCTCGCCCGCGGCGTGGCCGCCGAGCTGCAGGCCGCGTTGGGCAGCGCGTACCGGGTGAGCGACTGGACGCGCACGCATCGCGCCTGGTTCGACGCCGTGCAGGTGGAAAAGCGCATGATGTTCATCATCCTCGCGCTCATCGTCGCGGTGGCCGCGTTCAACCTCGTCGCCACGCTGGTGATGACGGTGACCGACAAGCGCGCCGACATCGCCATCCTGCGCACGCTGGGCGCGACGCCGCGCTCGGTGATGGGCGTCTTCGTCGTCCAGGGCGCCGCGGCCGGGCTGATCGGCACGCTCGCCGGCCTCGCCTGCGGGCTGGTGCTGGCGCTGCACATCGACACCATCGTTCCGGCGATCGAGCGCGCGCTGGGCATCGCCTTCCTGCCCGGCAGCGTCTACCTGGTGACGCGCATGCCCAGCGATCCGCAGGCCGGCGACATCGTGCCGGTCGTGGCGCTGGCCGCGCTGCTGTCGCTGCTGGCGACGCTGTACCCGAGCTGGCGCGCCAGCCGCGTCGATCCGGCCGAGGCGCTGCGCCATGACTGAAAGCGCCGACACCGCCGGCGTGGTGCTGCGCGCGCGGGCGCTGCACAAGCGCTTCCGCGAAGGCAGCGGCGCCGACGCGCTCGACGTGCGCGTGCTCGACGGCGTCGACCTCGACGTGCACCGCGGCGAGGCGCTGGCCGTGGTCGGCGCCTCGGGCTCGGGCAAGAGCACGCTGCTGCACCTGCTGGGCGGCCTCGACCGCCCGAGCGCCGGGCGCGTCGAGCTGATGGGCCGCGACTTCGCGGCCATGGGCGCGGCCGAGCAGGGGCGCTGGCGCAACCTGCACCTGGGCTTCGTCTACCAGTTCCACCATCTGCTGCCCGAGTTCAGCGCGCTGGACAACGTGGCGATGCCGCTGCGCATCCGCCGCATGCCGGTGGCCGAGGCACGCGCCCGCGCGGCCGCGCTGCTCGCGCAGGTCGGCCTCGCCGCGCGCCAGGCGCACCATCCGGGGCAGCTCTCGGGCGGCGAGCGCCAGCGCGTGGCCGTCGCGCGCGCGCTCGTCGCGCAGCCGGCCTGCGTGCTCGCCGACGAACCCACCGGCAATCTCGACCGCACCACCGCGGCCCAGGTGTTCGAGCTGATGCTGGCCCTGGCGCGCGAGCACGGCACCGCCTTCGTCGTCGTCACGCACGACCCGGCACTGGCGGCACGCTGCACGCGCGTGCTCGAGCTGGGGCGCTGATGCCGGCGCCGCCCTACGAGTGGCAGGTCGGCTGGCGCTTCCTGCGCGGCGCGCGCCGCGCCGGCCGGCGCAACGGCTTCGTCTCCTTCATCGCCGGCGTGGCCACGCTGGGCATCGCGCTGGGCGTGGCCGCGCTCGTCGTCGTGCTGTCGGTGATGAACGGATTCCAGGAGGAGGTGCGCGCGCGCATGCTCGATGTCGTGCCGCATGTCGAGCTGCTCGCGCCCGACGCCGGCGCGCTCGCCGACGCAGCCGCAACGATGCGCACGGCGCTGGCCGTGCCCGGGGTCGTGGCCGCGGCGCCCTTCGTCGCCGCGCAGGTGCTGATCGGACGCGGCGATGTGCTGCGCGGTGCGGCGGTGCGCGGCATCGAGCCGCAGGCCGCGGCGCGCGTCACCGCGCTGGCCGCGCGCCTGGCCGCAGGGCCAGCCGCGCCGCTGCGCGCGCTGGTGCCCGGCCGTCGCGCGATCGTGCTCGGGCGCGAGCTGGCGCGCCAGCTCGGCGCCGGGCCCGGCGACAGCGTCGCACTGCTGCTGCCCGCGGGCGCCGGCGGCGGCGAGGTGCTGCCGCGCACCGTCGCCTATGCCGTGGCGGGCCTGTTCGAGGCCGGGCACTACGAGTACGACAGCACGCTCGCCTATGTGCACCTCGGCGACGCCAAAGCGCTGCTCGGCATCGCCGGCCCGGGCGGCATCGCGCTGCGGCTGGCCGATCCGCTCGAGGCGCCGGCGCTGGCGCGCGCGCTGGCGCGGCGCCTGGGCGAGCGCGTGCTGGTGCGCGACTGGACTTCGAGCAACCGCGCCTGGTTCGAGGCGGTGCGGCTGCAAAAGCGCATGCTCGGCCTGATCCTCGTGCTGATCGTCGCCGTGGCCGCGTTCAACCTCGTCAGCACGCTGGTGATGACCGTCACCGACAAACGCGCCGACATCGCCATCCTGCGCACGCTGGGCGCGAGCCCACGCTCGATCATGGGCATCTTCTTCGTGCAGGGCGCCGCGGCCGGCGTTGCCGGCACCCTGGGCGGCGTCGCGCTCGGACTGGCGCTGGCCTGCAACCTCGGCACGCTGGTGCCGGCCGTCGAGCGGCTGCTCGGCACGACCTTGCTGCCGGCGAGCGTCTACTTCATCGACCACATGCCGAGCGAGCCGCTCGCGAGCGACATCGTTCCGATCGCGCTGGCCTCGCTCGCGCTCGCCTTCCTCGCCACGCTCTACCCGAGCTGGCGCGCCAGCCGCGTCGAACCGGCGGTCGAGCTGCGCGGCGAGTGAGCGCCGGCGAGCGCGGGCAGCGGCTGCGCGCATTCGTGCCGCGGGCGGGTTCCCGCGTGGCCGCATCGACGAGCCGACGGCCGCGATAATTCCGGGCGTGCACACCCTCAACGCCGACCTGCATTCGCATTCCAACGTCTCGGACGGCACGCTGGGCCCGGCGGCGGTGGCCGAGCGCGCCGCCGTCTTCGGTGTCGAGCTGTGGGCGCTGACCGACCACGACGAACTGTCGGGCCAGCACGAGGCGCGCGCGGCGGCCCTGGCGCAGGGCATGGGCTATCTCAGCGGCGTCGAGGTCTCGGTGAGCTTCGCCGACGAGACCGTGCACATCGTCGGCCTGGGCGTCGACATCGACGACGCGCCGCTCGCAGCCGGCCTCGCGGCGACGCGCGCCGGCCGCCGCACACGCGCCGAGCGGATGGCGGACAGCCTGGCGCGCGCCGGCATCGCCGGCGCCTTCGAAGGAGCGCTGGCCTATGTCGGCAACCCCGAGCTGATCTCGCGCACGCATTTCGCGCGGCTGCTGGTCGCGCGTGGGGTCTGCCCCGATCTGTCGACGGTGTTTCGCACCTACCTCACCGCCGGCAAGCCCGGCTGGGTCGAGCACCGCTGGGCGCGGCTGGGCGACGCGGTGCGCTGGATCACGGGCGCCGGCGGCATCGCGGTGATCGCGCACCCGGGCCGCTACACGCGGCTGGGCCCGAGCGCCGAGTACGCGCTGTTCAGCGAGTTCGTCGCCCACGGCGGACGCGGCGTCGAGGTGATGACGGGCGGCCACGGCGAAGCCGAGCGGCGGCGCTTTGCGGACATGGCGCGCGAGTTCGGCCTGCTCGCCTCGCGCGGCAGCGATTTCCACTCGCCCGCCGAGAGCCGCACCGAGCTCGGCGCCCTGCCCGGTCTGCCGGGCAGCCTGACGCCGGTGTGGCAGGCGCTGGCGCACCGCATCGCCTGGCCGGCCGGCGGCGCGCAGTCGGCCGGCGCGGCGCGTTCGCCCGCGCTCGCGTAGAATGCGCCGCACGGCCCCGCCTGGGGCCGTTCGTTCATCTCCCTGGCCTTGTGCCGTCGCGCTGCGCCTTCGCAGTCCCAGCCGCGACGCGCCCGCTCCGATCGGCCGGCGGCGATGCCGTCGCCGGTTCCTGATCCGTTCCCACGCGACCCCACCTGCACCGCGGTCGAGCCGGTGGTGCCGGCGTGCTTTGTTCGCGCGCCGCCCTTGCGAGAGATCCATCGAGATGAGTTTCGACATCCTGAACCTGCCCGAGCCGCTCACGCGCGCCCTGGCCAGCGCCGGCTACCTGCGGCCCACCGACGTGCAGGCCGCCGCCATTCCGCCGGCCCTGGCCGGGCGCGACCTGATGGTGGCCAGCCGCACCGGCAGCGGCAAGACGGCGAGCTTCATGCTGCCGGCCCTCGTGCGCGTGCTCGCTGCGCGCGCGGCCGAGGCTGCAGCCCGCGCCGCCGCCGGACCCCGGCCGACGCAGCCCGGTCCGACACACCGCGGCCCGCGCCGGCCCGCCGGCCCGGCCAGGGGGCCGCGCGTGCTGGTGCTCGCGCCGACGCGCGAGCTGGCGCTGCAAGTGGCCAAGGCGGCGCACGATTACGGCCGCCACGTGCCGCGGCTGGCGGTGGCGACGCTGGTGGGCGGCGTCCCCTACGGCGCGCAGCTGCGCGCTCTCGGCGGCCCGCTCGACATCGCCGTGGCCACGCCCGGGCGCCTGCTCGACCACCTCGGCAGCGGCCGGGCCGTGCTCGCCAACGTCGAGCTGCTCGTGCTCGACGAGGCCGACCGCATGCTCGACATGGGCTTCATCGACGACATCCACGCCATCGCCGCCGCACTGCCGCAGGCGCGCCAGACGCTGATGTACTCGGCCACTTTCGGCGGCGACGCCGGCCGGCTGGCGGCCGCGCTGCTGCGCGCACCCGAGCGCATCGAGCTGGCCGCGCACACCGAAGCGCATGCCGATATCGAGCAGCGCCTGCACTGGGCCGACGACTTCGGCCACAAGCACGCGCTGCTCGAGCATATCCTGGGCGAGCGCGCGCTCGAGCAGGCGCTCGTCTTCACCAGCACGCAGCGCGATGCCGAAGCGCTGGCCGCGCGCCTGGCCGACATCGGCCACGCGGTGGAGGCGCTGCACGGCGGCATGCCGCAGGGCCGGCGCAACCGCGTGCTGCAGGGCCTGCGCAACCGCCGCCTGCGCGTGCTCGTGGCCACCGACGTGGCCGCGCGCGGCATCGACGTGCCGAGCATCAGCCACGTCATCAACTTCGGCCTGCCGATGAAGGAAGAGGACTACGTGCACCGCATCGGCCGCACCGGCCGCGCCGGGCGCACCGGCCTGGCCGTGACGCTGGCCGAGCGGCGCGACTTCGGCATGATCCAGCGCATCCAGCGCTTCACGACGCAGCGCATCCCGGCGGCCACGATCCCCGGGCTCGAGCCGCGCCGCCCCGAGCCGCGTCCGCAGCCGTCACGCGGCGCCGGCGCCCCGGCGCCAGGCACGCAGGGCAAGCCGCAAGGCAAGGCGCGCAGCGGCGGCTTCGGCAAGGGCATGGGCGCCGGCGCGGCGTACGCCAAGCCGGCCGGCCGCGCGTTCGGGCCGGCGGGCCGCCGGTTCGCGCCGCCGCGCTGACTCGCGCGGCCCATCACGTGCCGGCGCCGCGCGCCGCGCGTGACGCAGGGTTGAGCTCCATGGCGTGCCGTTCTGAGCGGCGCGTTGCCGAACGATCTGCGAGCTGCGCCGCCGCGGCGACGTCGATCTCGACGGCGCGCCATCCTGAGCGGCGCGTTGCCGGCGCCCAGGAACACCGCCTGCGCGCGCACGCCGCAGGCGTCATTGCACGCCGACCCGGGCGGCAAGGCCGGCCGCCGCAGCGGGCCGCACCGCCGCCCAGGCGACGCCGGTCCGCCCGGCCCGAAGGCAGCGATGCCCGCCAGCGCGCCGCGGCGCTGCCGATCAGACGCCCAGCAGCTCGACCTCGAAGACGAGCGTCGCCTCGGGCGGGATCACGCCGCCGGCGCCGCGCGCGCCGTAGCCGAGCGCAGCCGGAATCGTGAGCACGCGCGTGCCGCCGACCTTCATGCCCTGCACGCCCTCGTCCCAGCCACGGATCACCTGGCCGGCGCCAAGGGCGAACGCGAAGGGCTCGCCGCGGTCCTTGCTCGAGTCGAACTTGCGCCCGCGCGCTGCGGGCGCTGCGGCGTCGTGCAGCCAGCCGGTGTAGTGCACGCGCACGCGCTGGCCGGTGCGCGCCTCGTCGCCGGTGCCCGGAACGGTGTCTTCGTAGTGCAGCCCGGAGGCGGTGATCGTCATGCGCTGGCCTCCATGTCGAAGTCGCGCATCATGCCAGCCCAGGCCGGCACCGCCGCGGCCAGCCATGCGGCCGGCGTCGCTGCCGCCAGCGGCGGCAGGCCGAGCACCCGTGCGGCCTCGCGCAGCGCGTCGAGCCGCTCCTGCGGCGTGGCCAACGCGAGCGCGTGCGCGCCGTTGCTCTTGCCGAGCTTGGCGCCGTCGGCGCCCAGTACGAGCGGCACGTGCAGGTAGCGCGGCGTCGGCAGACCGAGGTCGCGCTGCAGCAGGATCTGGCGCGGCGTGTTGTCGGCCAGGTCGGCGCCGCGCACGACGTCGCTCACGTCCTGGGCAGCGTCGTCGACGACCACCGCGAACTGGTAGGCGTACAGGCCGTCGGCGCGGCGCAGCACGAAGTCCCCGACCTCGGCCGTGACGTTCTGGCGCTGGGCCCCCAGCCGGCGGTCGGCCCAGGCGAGGACGAGCGGCGCTGCGGCGCGCTCGCTGAGCAGGCGCCAGGCGCGTGCCGGCCGACCGCCCAGGCCGCGGCGGCAGGTGCCGGGGTACACACGCTCGCCGCCGCGCTCGTGCGTGCGGCCGGCGGCGGCCAGCGCGTCGTCGATCTGGCGCCGGCTGCAGCCGCATGCGTAGGCCAGGCCACGCGCGCGCAGCGCCCCAAGCGCGGCTGCGTAGGCCGCGTCGCGCGCCGACTGGCGCCAGGGCCGCGCGTCGGGCACGAGACCCAGACTTGCAAGCTGGCCGAGGATGACTTCGTCCATGCCGGCCACGCAGCGCGCGCCGCCGAGATCCTCGATGCGCACCAGCCAGCGTCCACCGGCGGCACGCGCGTCGAGCCAGCTCGCGAGCGCGGCCACCAGCGATCCCGCGTGCAGCGGGCCGGTGGGCGAAGGGGCGAAGCGGCCGATGTAGGCCGGGCGACTCATGCTCTTCGCACTTTGCCACGCCGCTCGGGACCGCGCTGCCGCGCGGCGGCTGCACCACGGCGCGGCGGCGGCACGACGGCCCATGGCGGCATCGTGGCCGGCGCCCGACGGCAGCGCCGGCGTTGCGGCGCCGGGCTCAGGGACGCGGCGCCGCGTGGCGCTCGAGCAGCGCGCGCCGCGTGACCGGGCTGCGCAGCTGCTCGAGCCACCAGCGCAGCGCACGCCCCAGCCCTGCCGCGCCGTGCTCGGCACGCCAGGCGTAGTGCATGCGGCCGACGAAGGTGCCGCGCACGGTCTCCCTGCGCACCAGGTGCCCGGCCTCGAGATGCGCGCGCGCCATCGGCTCGGGCAGGAAGCCGCAGCCCAGCCCGCGCAGCTGCGCCTCGAGCTTGGCGCGCATGTGCGGCACCGTGAGCACGTCCTGGCCGGGCAGCAGGTTGACGGTGATCGGCGCCAGGCGCTGCGCCGTGTCGGCCACCGCCACCGCCCGGTGCGCGACGACCTGCGCGTCGTGCAGCGGCTCGGCCAGCGCGGCGAGCGGATGGTGCGGCGCGACGCAGAAGACGAAGGCCACCTCACCCAACGGCTCGAGCTCGATCCCTCCGGGGTTGGCGTGCTCGCCGGCGACGCCGATGGCGAGGTCGACCTGGCCCGTCACCAGCGCCTCCCAGGTGCCGGCCAGCACGTCGGTGCGCAGGCGCAGCCGCGTCGCCGCCGCGGCGCCGCGCGCGCCGGCGCAGGCTTCGTAGAAGGCCTGCACGAGCTCGAACAGCGTCGGCGCCGAGAGGATGTCCTCGACGCTGATCGCCAGCGCCGCCTCCCAGCCCTCGGCCACGCGCCCGACGCGGTTGACCACGGCGCTCATCTCCTGCAGCAGGCGCCGCCCTTCGAGCAGCAGTTCCTGCCCGGCGGCGGTGAACTGCGCCTGGCGCGAGCTTCGATCGAACAGCAGCACGTCGAGCGCCTCCTCGAGCTGGCGCACGCTGTAGGTGAGCGCCGAGGGCACCTTGCCCAGCTCACGCGCGGCCGCCGCAAAGCTGCCGTTGCGCGCGATGCTGTCGATCATCGCCAGCGCGTCGGGCGTGAGGGCATGCAGGCGATCGCTCATGGGCCGATTGTCGGCGCGCGCGGGCGCTGCCGGGAGTCGACGACGAGCAGGCGCGGCGCGCGCCGTGCCGCGCAGGGCGCCGCCGGCACGCGCGCCAGCGAGGCGCGCGCCCACGAGCCCTGCGCTGCATCGTTCAGCAAACGCCCTTGCTTCCCCCGCCCGCCCGGCACGACGGCAGGCCGACCGGTCCAAGCGCGGCGCGCATTGTGTGGCTTCGGCTCCACAGTACCCGGGCGACGCCGGTGCCGGCGCCGCTGCCACGCGGTGATACTCGGGACTCGACGCTCCGGCACCCCGCTGCCTTGTCCTCGCCCGACCTCGCCGCCCCCGATTCCGCCGCCGCCGCGGACTGGCTCGCGCTTGCGCGGGCCGAGGGGCAGATCGGCCTGTGGCAGCTCGACGTCGCGCGCGGCGTCTTCGAGGGCGATGCGCTGACGCAGGCTCTGTGGGGCCTGCCCGGCGGGCCGCAGCCCCTGGCCAGCGTGCGCGCGCGGCTGGCCGAGGCCGACCGGACGCAGTTCGACGCCGCGCTGCAGGACCCCGCGGACGACGACCCGACGCTGCACTGCACGCTCGCCGATGCGGCACAGCCGCCGCGCCGTGTGCGGCTGCGCCTGCGCCGTCTCGAAGGCGTGCAGGCGCGCGTGCTGGGCACGATCACCCCCGCTGCCGGGCCGGCCGACGCCGCCGCGAGCGCGCAACTCGCCCTCGCCGCCGACCTCGGCGGCATCGTGCTGTGGCGCCACGACCTGCATGCCGATCGCCTGCACTTCAATGCGCTGGGCGAGCGCCTGCTGGGTTTCACGCCCCGACGCGAGGGCCTGCCGCTCGACGAACTGCGCGCACTCATCCAGCCGCAGGATCTGCCGCGCCTGCGTGCTTCGGCCCAGGCCGCGCTGCATTCCGCCCAGCCCGCCGACGCCGAGTTCCGCTGCCTGCGCAGCGACGGCAGCTGGCGCTCCGTGCTGGCGCGCCATGTCCTGCAGCACGACGCGGCCGGCCAACCGCTCGCCCTCCTCGGCGTGGCCATCGACGTCACCGAGCGCCAGGACGCCGAACGCGCCCTGCGCGCCGAGCGCGATCACATCGCGATGGCCACGCGTGCCGCCGGCATCGGCACCTGGGAGTTCGACCCGGCGACCGGCGGCGCCTTCTGGGACGAGCAGATGTGGCGGCTGCGCGGTGTGCAGCGTCCGGCGGCGATGGCGGACATGGACGCGCGCTTCGCCCAGGTGCACCCCGAGGACCGCGAGATCATCCGCGGCGCGATGGAGGCTGCGATCGACGACGATGCGGCGCAGGAGTACGAGTTCCGCGTCGTCTGGCCCGACGGCCAGGTGCGCTGGCTGGCCAGCCGCTCGATCGCGCGGCGCAACGAACACGGGCAGCGCCGGCGCATCGGTGCGAACTGGGACGTCACCGACCGCCGTGCCGCCGAGGACGCGCACCGCGAACGCGAGCGCGCGCTCGCGCAGAGCCGGGCCAAGTCGCAGTTCCTCGCGCGCGTGAGCCACGAGTTGCGCACGCCGCTCAATGCCGTGCTCGGCTTTGCCCAGCTCCTGATCGGCGAGGAAACGGGCGGCGACGCCGCTTGCGCCCAGCGGCTGCGGCGCCTCGAGCACATCCGCACCGCCGGGCGGCATCTGCTGTCGCTGATCGACGACGTGCTCGACCTGGCGCGCCTCGAAGGCGGCGAGCTGCGCGTCGAACTGCGGCCGGTGGCGCTGGCGCCGCTGGTGGAGGGCAGCCTGCCGCTGCTGCAGCCGCTGGCCCAGGCGCGCCGGCTGCAGCTGCACACCGGCGCGCTCGGGCAGGTGGTGCTGGCCGACGCGAAGCGGCTGCGCCAGGTGCTGCTCAATCTGCTCGGCAACGCCATCAAGTACAACCGCGAGGGCGGCACGATCACGATCGATGCGCTGGACGAGCACGGCGCGCACGGCGAGCCGCAGGTGCTGCTGCGCGTCACCGACAGCGGGCGCGGCATGACGCCCGCGCAGCTGGAGCGGCTGTTCCAGCCCTTCGCGCGGCTGCACGCCGACGCCGAGCAGATCGAAGGCACGGGCATCGGCCTGGCGATCGCCAAGACGCTCGTCGAGCACATGGGCGGCAGCGTCGCCGTGCGCAGCGAGGTCGACGTCGGCAGCACCTTCGAAGTGCGGCTGCCGACGGCCCAGGCGAGCGTGCCCGCCGCAGCCGACCCGGCACTTCCGGCGGGCGCGTCGGAGCCGGCGCCGACGCCTGCGGCACGGCGCCGGCGCATCCTCTACATCGAGGACAACCCGATCAATGCGCTCATCATCCGCGAGCTGGTGGCGCGTCGCCCCGACCTGGAACTCGACGTGGCCGGCGACGGCGCGGGCGGCGTGGCCTGCGCACGCCGCTGGCGCCCCGAGCTGGTCCTGCTCGACATGCAACTGCCCGATTGCGACGGCCTCGAGGTGCTGCGCCTTCTGCGCGCCGCACCCGAGACGGCCACGACGCCGGTGATCGCCCTGTCGGCCAACGCGATGCCGGCCGACATCGAGCACGCGCTGGCCGCGGGGTTGGCCGACTACTGGACCAAGCCGCTGGATTTCAAGGTCTTCACGGCCAGGCTCGAGCAGCTGTTCGGACCGGCGCCGCCGCGCTGAGCGGGTGCACACCCGCATCGCGGCAGCGCCGGGTGCCGCAGGTCGCCGAGCCCACCGGCGCAGCGTCACGCCGGCGGTTGCAGCACCTGCGCCGCTTCGTCCGCCAGCAATCCGCGCTTGGCCAGCAGCGGCCTCACCGACGGCGCGCGCCCGCGGAACGCGGCATAGGCCAGCCCCGGCTCCACGCTGTTGCCGACCGCGTAGACATGGCGGCGCAGCCGCTCGGCCAGCGCCGCGTCGAAGGGGTTGCCGGCCTCGGTGAAGGCCTCGTAGCCGTCGGCGTCGAGCACCTCGGCCCACAGGTAGACGTAGTAGCCGGCGGCGTAGCCGCTGCCGGCGAACAGGTGCTGGAAGTGCACCAGGCGGTGGTTCATGCCCACCCCGCGAGGCAGCCCGCGCGCGACCAGCAGCTCGGCCTCCCAGGCACAGAGGTCGGCCGGCGGCTCGGCCTGCGCGAGCGAATGCACCGCCATGTCGGCGATCGCGCTGGCGGTGTAGCGCACGGTCTCGTAGCCCTGGTTGAAGCGGCGCGCAAGGCGCAGCCGCTCGATCAGCGCATCGGGGATCGGCGCGCCGGTCTGCCAGTGGCGCGCGTGGCGCCGCAGCACCTCGGGCTCGGCGATCCAGTGCTCGAAGATCTGCGAGGGCAGCTCGACGAAGTCGCGCAGCACCTGCGTGCCCGACAGGCGCTGGTAGGTCACCTGCGACAGCAGGCCGTGCAGGCCATGGCCGAACTCGTGGAACAGCGTGCGCGCGTCGTCCAGCGACAGCAGCGTCGGCGCGCCCGGCGCGCCCTTGGCGAAGTTGTTGTTGTTCAGCACCACCGGCAGGCACGCCGCGCCGTCGGCGCCGTTGCGGTGCTGCCAGCGCAGCGCGTTCATCCAGGCGCCGCTGCGCTTGTCGGCGCGCGCGAAGTTGTCCTGCAGGAAGACGCCGACGACGGCCCCGTCGCGCGCGCGCACCTCGTAGGCGGTGACGTCGGGGTGGTAGACCGGCAGGTCCGCGCGCGCCCGGAAGTGCAGGCCGAACAGGCGCTCGGCGCAGTCGAAGGCCGCCGCCACGACCTGCGGCAGCGGGAAATAGGGCCTGAGCTCGTCGTCGTCCAGCGCGTAATGGCGCCGGCGCACGCGCTCGGCCCAGTAGCGCCAGTCCCAGGGCTCGATGTCGCCTTCGACCCCGGCCGCGCGCATCTCCTCGCGCAGCAGCGCGCGCTCGGCGTCGACGGCAGCCAGCGCGCGCGGCCAGACCTCGTCGAGCAGCGCCGCCACGGCCTCGCGGCTGCCGGCCATCGTGTCGGCCAGCACGTGGTCGGCGTAACAGGCCTGGCCGTGCAGCCGCGCCTGCTCGTGGCGCAGGCGCAGGATGGTGCGCGCGACCTCGCGGTTGTCGTGCGCGCCGGCCTGCTCGCCGCGCCCGGTCCAGGCGCGCCACGCGCGCTCGCGCAGGTCGCGCCGTTCGCTGAAGGTGAGAAAGGGCACGACGAGCGAGCGCGCCAGCGTGATCGCGTGGCCGGCCAGGCCGCGCTCGGCTGCCGCCTGGCGCGCCGCGGCACGCAGCGACGCCGGCAGCCCGGCGAGCTCGGCCTCGTCGGCCAGCGCGAGCTGCCAGCTCGACTCGTCGTGCAGCACGTTCTGCGCGAAGCGCGTCGTCGCCTGCGCCAGCTCCTCGACGATGCGCGCGTGGCGCTGCCGCGCCGCGCCCGTGAAGCGCGCGCCGGCGCGCACGAAGTCCAGGTGCGTGCGTTCGAGCAGGCGCAGCGCCTCGGGCGCGAGGGCGAGCTCGTGGCGGCGCGCATGCAGCGCGTCGATGCGCGCGAACAGCGCCGCGTCGGTGTAGACGGCGTGGTAATGCGCGGCCAGCGGCGCGGCCAGGCGGCGCTGCGCGGCGAGCAGCTCGGGGCCGGCGGCCGACGCGGCCAGCGTGTGGAATACCGCCGCGATGCGGCCCAGCGTGCGGCCGGCGCGGTCGAACGCGGCCAGCGTGTCGTCGAAGCCCGGCGGCGCCCCCGCCGCGACGATGGCCGCGAGTTCGGCGCGGTGGGCGCGCATCGCCTGCTCGAACGCAGGCTCGAAGTGCTCGCTGCGGATGGCGGCAAAAGGCGGCAACGCGAAGGCCGCGTCCCAGGCGCCGAGCAGCGGGTTGACGTCGGGTTCGGGGTGGCTGGCGTCCACGCGGCGTCGCTCGAGGCTCACTTGCCCGAGCGGATGGCGGCCTCGTCGTCCTCGCGGTAGCGGCGCCGGCTGCAGTTGTCGATCCAGGCGGTGCGGTCGCCCTCGAGGGCCGACGCCGCCTCGTTCCAGCCGGCGTTGCGGCGGTTCCATTCGACAGCGCGCGCGTCGACGGCGCCGGCCTTGACGTTGAAGTCGCGCACTGCGGCCTCGCTGTCGGCGACGACGCGCGCGCGCTCGGCCTCGAGCGCCTCACGCTCCTTGGCCAGCGCGTCGCGCTCGGCGTTGATGGCGTTGCGCTCGCGCTCGGCCGAGCGCCCGCTCGCCGGCCCGTCGTTGAAGGCCTTGACGCGCTCGTTGAGCCGCGTGATTCGTTCGCCGTGCGCCTGCATGCGCACGGCCAGATCGTTCACCGCCTGGCGCCGCGCGTCGAGCGCGGCGCGCTCGGCGGCGAGCGCCTGCTGCTCGGCGCCGATGGCTTGCTTGTCCTTGTCGAGTGCCGCGCGCTGCGCCGCCAGATCGTCGCGCCGCTTGCGGATCGATTCGTCTTGCTGCAGGCACTGGCGCAGTTCCTCGCGCGTGAGGATCGGACCGTTCACCGCGCTGCCGCTGCCGAGCGTGCGCGTCCCGCTGTCCGATGCGGGCGGCGCCGGCTGCGACGCCGGCGCCTTGGCCGGCGGTCTGGCCGGCGCCTTGCCGCCGGCACCGGTCGGTGACTGCGACCAGGCGGGCCAGGCGACGAGCGCGAGCGCCGCCGCCCAGCAGGCCATGCGGGGCTGCGCCAGGAACTTCATGCGGGAACCTCGAAGGATCGGAGGGATCGACGTGCCGGCCGCGCCGCCAGGGCCCGGCAAGGCCGGCCATTTTGCCAGCACCCCCGGCGGCCGCGCCGGCGCGCCGCGCTGCGCCGGCAGCGCGCGCGAGCGCGCTGCCTTGCTTGACCGGTGCATTTCGCAAACCGCAGAATCGCCGCGTCCACCGGACCGGGGAGTTGTCATGCCCGCCCCTTGCGCTGCGCTCGTGCGCACCGCCGTCGCGCTGTTGGCGCTCGCGGTCGCCGCCTGGAATGCCCCGGTCCTTGCGCAGGCGCCGCCCATGCTGGCGGCCTTCCAGGGCGACGCGCCCAGCGGCCGCTACGCCTTCGCCAGCTTCACGCCGAAGACGCTCGCCGAGCTCGCACGCGGCAGCGCCGATGGTCCCGTCGTCGCCGTGGTCGGCCATCTGTTCCTGCCGTCCGGCGACGCCAAGGTGCCTGCCGTGGTGCTCGTGCACGGCAGCGGCGGCATCTACGATGCGCTGCTCGACTACTGGCCCAAGCAGTTCAACGCCGCCGGCATCGCGGTCTTCGCGCTCGACATGTTCGGCCCGCGCGGCGTCGCGAGCACGGCCGACGACCAGTCGCTGGTGCCCTTCGCGGCCGACGTGGCCGACGTCTTCGCCGCACTCAGGCTGCTGGCCACGCACCCGCGCATCGATGCGCAGCGCATCGCGGCCATGGGCTTTTCGCGCGGCGGGACGGCCGTGCTGCGCGCCGGCGTCGAGAAGATCATCGCCGCCCAGAAGCTGCCCGACGGGTTGCGCTACGCGGCGCTCGTCCCGACCTACGCCGGCGGTTGCTCCGGCGTCTTCCGGCTCAGGGTGAAGCCCGGCGTGTTCGCGCCGGCGCCGATGCTCTTCATCCACGGCGACGCCGACGACTACACGCCGATCGGTCCGTGCCAGGACTACGCCGAACGCATCGGCAAGGCCGGAACGCCGGTGCGCTTCACGGTCATCGCCGGGGCGCACCACAAGTTCGACGCCGACGACCCGCGCCGCCACTACCTGAGGAGCGCCGTGCGCACCAAGGGCGATTGCCCGATCGAGATCGACATCGACACCCTGCATGCCTTCGACCGCGGCACCGGCGCACAGCTGACGGGAGCGGCCTATCAGGACACGCTCAGGAACTGCCGCGCGCTCGGCGCCACCGTCGAGGGCAGCCGCGAGGCGCGCGCGAAGGCGGCGCAGTCGGCCGTGGCGTTCCTGCGCGAAGTGCTCGCGCGCTGAGAGCCTTTGCGCCGTCCGCCAGACGCGAACCCTGCCGGCGCCCGCCCGCGCCCGCAGCGGGCGCGGGCGGCGCGGCCAGGTCGGCGGGGCCGACACCGGCGCCGGCGCGCGGGCGCGGTATCGTGCGCGCCGAAGCCCGATGCGCTCCCCCTCCGCTGCCGCCTTGGCCCCGCCGCTGAACCGCCGCGCTGCAGCGGCGGCCGGCGCGGCCGCCATCGGCGCACTCCTCGTCCTGCCCGCGCCCGCCATGTCCCAAGCCCAGCCCCCCGAAGACCCCTACCTCTGGCTCGAGGAAGTGGAGGGCGAGCGCGCACTGGACTGGGTGCGCCAGCGCAACGCCGAGTCCGAGCACGAGCTGGGCCGGGGCGCCGAGTTCGCGGCCAGCCGCGCACGCATCCTCGAGGTGCTCGATTCGCGCGAACAGATTCCCTACGTCGTGCGGCGCGGCGACTGGCTCTACAACCTGTGGCAGGACGCGGCCAACCCGCGCGGCCTGTGGCGGCGCACGACGCTGGCCGAGTTCCGCCGGCGCGAACCGGCCTGGCAGACCGTGCTCGACGTCGACGCGCTCGGCCGCGCCGAAGGCCGCAACTGGGTCTGGGGCGGCGCCACCTGCTTCGGTCCCGAGTACCGGCGCTGCCTGGTCAAGCTGTCGCTGGGCGGTGCCGACGCCGCGCTGCTGCGCGAGTTCGACACCGTCGAGAGGCGCTTCGTCGTCGACGGCTTCGCATTGCCCGAGGCCAAGAGCTCGGTCGCCTGGCTCGACGCCGACACCCTGCTCGTCGGCACCGACTTCGGCGCCGACACGCTCACCGACTCGGGCTACCCGCGCCAGATCCGGCGCTGGCGGCGCGGCCAGCCGCTGGCCCGCGCCGAGCTGCTGTTCGAGGGCGAGCGCGGCGACGTCGCCGTCGGCGCCGAGGTCGACCGCACGCCGGGCTTCGAGCGCACGCTCGTCGTGCAGGCGCTGGACTTCTACCGCAACCGCGTCTACTTGCTGCAGGGCGCGCGCGCCGTCGAGGTACCCAAGCCGGCCGACGCGCAGATCGAGTTCTGGCGCGCGCATCTGCTGCTCGCGCTGCGCAGCGACTGGGAGGTGGGCGATCGCCGCTACCGTGCCGGCTCGCTGCTGATCGCCGACGCGCAGGCCTATCTGGCCGGCGAGCGCCGCTTCGAGCTGCTGTTCGAGCCCGCCCCGGGCCGCTCGTACGACGGCCACGTCACCACGCGCAGCGCGGTGCTCGTGCAGTGGCTGGACAACGTGGCCAGCCGCGTCGACGTCTGGCAGCCTGCGGCCGACGGCCGCGGCTGGCAGCGCCAGGCGCTGCCGGCACCTTATCCCGGCACGCTCGCGCTGAGCGCGCTGCACGACCCCTTGCTGGGCGACGACGCGCTGGCCGAGCATTTCCTGCTCAACGCGGCCGACTTCCTGGCGCCCGACTCGCTGCGCCTGGGCCGCGTCGGCGCCGACGCGCTCGAGACGCTGAAGTCGCGTCCGGCCTTCTTCGACGCCGAGGGCATGCGCGTCGAGCAGTTCCACGCCCGCAGCCGCGACGGCACGCGCGTGCCGTATTTCGTGCTGTGGCCGCGCGGCGCGCGCGCCGACGGCGACAACCCGACGCTGCTCTACGGCTACGGCGGCTTCGAGGTCTCGATGCAGCCGCGCTATTCGGGCACGGTGGGCCGCGAGTGGCTGGCACGCGGCGGCGTCTATGTCGTCGCCAACATCCGCGGCGGCGGCGAATTCGGCCCCGCGTGGCACCAGGCCGCGCTGCAGCGCCATCGGCAGCGCAGCTTCGACGACTTCATCGCCGTCGCCGAGGACCTCGCGGCGCGCCGAATCACGCGGCCGGCACGCCTGGGCGTCCAGGGCGGCAGCAACGGCGGACTGCTGGTGGGCGCGGTGATGGTGCAGCGGCCCGAGCTGTTCGGCGCCGTCGTCTGCGAAGTGCCGCTGCTCGACATGCAGCGCTACCACAAGCTGCTGGCCGGAGCCTCCTGGCTGGCCGAGTACGGCAACCCCGACGACGCCGACGACTGGGCCGCGATGCGGCGCTGGAGTCCGTACCACAACGTCCCCGAGGCCGCCCGGCAGCGGCTGCCGGCGGTGCTCTTCACCACCTCGACGCGCGACGACCGCGTGCACCCCGGCCACGCGCGCAAGATGGCCGCACGCATGCGCGAGCGCGGCCACGCGCCGCTGTATTGGGAGAACCTCGAGGGCGGCCACGGCGGCGCAGCCGACAACGCGCAGCGCGCGACGATGCTCGCGCTCGAGTTCGCCTTCCTCTGGCGCCGGCTCGGCGCGCATCGGGAGCCGGCTCAGCGCGCGGGGGCGGCGCCGGCGTGACGCGCAGCTCCGCCGGCCCGGCATGCCGATGCTGACCTGGCTCGACGAGACGACGCCGCTGCCGCCGACGTCACGCGCGCTCGGACCGGGCAGCGAGGCGCCCGGCCTGGTCGCCGCCGGCGGCGGCATCGGGCCGGCGCGCCTCGAGGAGGCCTATCGCAAGGGCATGTTCCCCTGGTACAGCGCCGGCCAGCCGGTGCTGTGGTGGAGCCCCGACCCGCGCATGGTGCTGCCGGTGGCGGAGTTCCGGCTCGCGCGCTCGCTGAAAAAGACACTCACGCGCTTCCTGCGCACGCCCGGCTGCGCCTTGCGCATCGACAGCGCCTTGCCGCGCGTCATCGCCGCCTGCGCGCTCACGCCGCGCCCGGGCCAGGAGGGCACCTGGATCGTGCCGGCGCTGATGGACGCCTACACGCGCTGGCACCGCGCCGGCCGCGTGCACAGCGTCGAGACCTGGATCGACGGCGAACTGGTCGGCGGCCTGTACTTCGTCGCGATCGGGCGCATGGTGTTCGGCGAATCCATGTTCGCGCGCCGCACCGACGCGAGCAAGATCGCGCTGGCGGCGCTGGTCGCGCATTGCCGGCGCGCAGGCATCGAGCTCATCGACTGCCAGCAGCACACGCGCCACCTGGCGTCGCTCGGTGCGCGCGAGATCCCGCGCGCGCGCTTCGAGGCGCATCTGGCGCGCGTCCTGCCGGCCACGCCCGAACCCGTTTGGACCTATGATGAATCGGCCTGGCGCACACTCGGCGTGGCGCCGGCGGCGCGTTCGCCGGCGCCGGCCGAACCGCAACCCACGTGACCTACCCGAAAGAGCTTCCGCTCGCCTCGCTGCAGTTCTACGCGACGGCGCCCTATCCGTGCAGTTACCTGCCGGGGCGGCTGGCGCGCTCGCAGGTGGCCACGCCCAGCCACCTGATCCACGCCGACGCCTACTCGGGCCTGGTGGCCCGCGGCTTCCGGCGCAGCGGCATGTTCACCTATCGCCCCTACTGCGACGGCTGCCGCGCCTGCGTGCCGCTGCGCGTGCCGGTGGCGGCCTTCGTGCCGTCGCGCAGCCAGCGCCGCGCCGCCCGGCAACACGGCCGGCTCGAGCCGCGCGTGCTGCGGCTGGGTTTCGTGGCCGAGCACTACGAGCTGTACCTGCGCTACCAGTCGGGCCGCCACAGCGGCGGCGGCATGGACCACGACAGCGTCGACCAGTACACCCAGTTCCTGCTGCAAAGCCGCGTCAACTCGCGCCTCGTCGAGTTCCGCGAGCCGGCCACGGCGGGTCGTGCCGGCGCGCTCAGGATGGTGTCGATCCTCGACGTGCTCGACGACGGCCTCTCGGCCGTCTACACCTTCTACGAACCCGCGCCGCAGGCCAGCTACGGCACCTACTGCGTCCTCTGGCAGATCGAGCAGACGCGCCAGCTCGGCCTGCCGCATCTGTATCTGGGCTACTGGATCGCCCAGAGCCGCAAGATGGCCTACAAGGCGCAGTTCCGGCCTTACGAACTGCTGCAGGACGGCCGCTGGCAGCCGCCGCCCGGCTGAGCGTCCGCGCGCGGCGGGCGCCGCCGGGTTCGCCGTGGACGCCGCGGCGGCGTCGGCGCACGGGCGCAGGTCAGCCGCGCCAGCGCCAGCGCCCGGCTTCCTCGCGCACCCGGCCCTCGCCGGCGAGCTTGATCAGGTGCGCGTGCAGCGAGCGCCGCGCCAGCCCGTGCAGCGCAGGCGGCGCGTCGTCGTAGACGCGCGGCAGCAGCTCGTCGAGCGTGGCGCTGCCCGCGTGCTCGAGCGCACCGGCCGTCTTGGCCTCGCGGCGCAGGCGGTGCGCGATCAGCGCACGCAGCACGTCGTGCGGCCGCGCGACGAGGAAGCCGTGCCCGGGCGCGAGCCATTCGAGATCGAGCTCGAGCAGGCGTTCGAGCGCGCGCAGATAGGCCGCCATGTCGCCGTCGGGCGGGTTGATGACGACGGTGGAGCCCTGCATCACGTGATCGCCGGTGAACAGCAGCCTGTCCTCCTCGAGCAGATAGCACAGGTGGTTCGAGGCGTGGCCCGGCGTGTGCAGCACGCGCAGCGTCGCGCCCGACGCGGCCGCGATGCGCTCGCCTTCGGCCAGCTCGCGTTCGGGCTGGAAGTCCTCGTCCTGCCACTGCGGATGCGCGGCGCGCCGGCCGTACACCGGCGCGCCCGTGGCCTGGGCCAGCAGCCGCGCGCCGGGCGAGTGGTCGCGGTGCGTGTGGGTGACGAGGATGCGCTCGATGCGCCCCGGCGCGGCCGCCGCGATGAGCGCCTGCACATGCTCGGGCGATGCCGGTCCGGGGTCGATCGCGGTCCAGGCGCGGCCGTCGCCGACGAGGTAGCTGTTGGTCCCCGGTCCGGTCATCGGCCCCGGATTGGGCGCAGTCACGCGCAGGACGCTGGCCGCCAGCCGCACGGCGCGGCCGGCGACCAGATCGGCGCAGGCGTCGCCGCGCCCCTCCGGGTCGAGCCGCGCCACCTCGGCATAGGCGAGCTCGTCGGGCAGCACCACGCGCGGCGTGCCGCGCGCCGACGCGGCGCGGCGCGGCATCGTGCGGGCGATGTCGCTCCGCAGGCGCGCCTCGCCGAAGGCGTCGCCGGCTCGCGCGAAGCGTGCCAGCTCCTGCAGCGTGCGCCGCGTCACCGGCAGCAGCTCGAGCGCGCGCGCCGGATCGAGTGCGGCGCGCGGCGTCAGCCACATCAGCTCCACGGCTTCGCCGTAGTCGGCCACCGCCTGCTGCCCGGCGGGCGCGAGCGCGGCAAAGAAGCGCGTGTCGAAGCGCCGACGCACGCCCGGCGGCGTGAGCCAGTGGCTGTAGTAGGCGAGGCTGGCCGCGTCGAGCTGCAGCTGCTCGGCCGCGCACAGCTCGGCGATCGACGCCGCGCCCGACTGCAGCCGCGTGCGCCAGGCCTGCAGCGCCGCCGCCTGCGCGCCGAGCGGCTGCGGCGCCGCGAGCAGCAGGCCCACCTCCTCGAAGCTCTCGCGCAGCGCGGCGACGAAGTAGTCGAGCCCGCCCGCGGCGACGCCCAGGCGCCGGCTCGCTTCCTCGTCGCTCGGGCCGCGTACATGCGCGTGTGCCTCGCGGTCGCGCAGGTCGAGCGCGCCGCCCGGAAACACCGCGGCTCCGCTCCAAGGGTCGCCGGCACGCTGGGCGCGCCGCAGCATCAGCACTTCGAGCCCGGCATCGCCGTCGCGCAGCAGCAGCAGCGAAGCCGCCTGCCGCACGCTGGGCGGCGCGCCCTCACCGCTCACCGCACCGCCCCTTGCGCGCGCAGCGCGGCGATTCCAGCGGCGTCGTAGCCGGCCTCGGCAAGCAGCTCGTCGGTGTGCGCACCGATCTGCGGCGCGGCGCGCGGCGGCGGCGCCGGCGTACGGTCGAAGCGCGGCGCCGGCGCAGGCTGCACGACGCCGTCGATCGTCACGAAGGCCGCGCGCGCACGCGCGTGGCGGTGCTGCGCCGCCTCCGCGAACGTGAGCACCGGCGCGAAGCACGCGTCGCTGCCTTCGAGCCGCTCGCACCACGCCTCGCGCGTGTGCCGGCGCACCGCGGCGGCGATCGCCGCACGCATCTCGGGCCACAGGCTGCGGTCGTACTGGCGTGCGACGAAACGCGGCTCGAGCTCGAGCGCGGCCGCCAGCTGCGCGAAGAACTTGGGCTCGAGCGCGGCCAGGCTGACCCAGCGGCCGTCGGCCGTCTCGTAGCTTCCGTAGAACGGTGCGCCGCCGTCGAGCAGATTGCCGCCGCGCTCGTCGCTCCACTGGCCGGCTGCGGCAAGGCCGTAGAACATCGATGCGAGCGAGGCCGCGCCGTCGACCATCGCCGCATCCACCACCTGGCCGCGCCCCGAGTGCTGGCGCTCGTGCAGCGCAGCCAGCACGCCGAAGGCGAGGTAGAGGGCGCCGCCGCCGTAGTCGCCGACGAGGTTGAGCGGCGGCAGCGGAGCGCCGCCGGCCGCGCCGATGGCGTGCAGCGCGCCGCTGAGCGCGATGTAGTTCAGGTCGTGCCCGGCGGCCTGCGCCAGCGGCCCCTGCTGGCCGAAGCCGGTCATGCGGCCGTAGACGAGGCGCGCGTTGCGCGCCATGCAGTCGGTCGGGCCGAGCCCGAGCTTCTCGGTGACGCCGGGCCGGAAGCCCTCGATCAGCACGTCGGCACGATCGGCGAGCCGCAGCACCGCCTCGCGGCCGGCCGGCGACTTCAGGTCCGCCGCCAGCGAGCGCCGCCCGCGCGCGTTGACGTCGTGGCGCGGCGCCATCGCCACGCCCAGGCCGCTGGCCTCGAGGCGGTCGACTCGCACCACGTCGGCGCCCAGGTCGGCCAGCAGCATGCAGCACATCGGGGCCGGGCCGATGCCGGCGAGTTCGACGACGCGCAATCCGTTCAATGGTCCCATGTGGCGAGTGTGCCCGAACGCAGCCGCGGCATCGCCCGGCCGGGCTTTGCGGAGCTTTACGCCGACAGGGTCAACGGCGTCGGAAGCCGGCCCGCTCGCACGGCATGAACAAGACGGAACCGCGGCGTGCGGCAGGCCGGCGTGCACGCGGCGCGGCGGGCTTGCTCGCCGCGCTGCTGCTGGCCGGCTGCGTGGTCGCACCGGCGGTGCCTCGCCCGCCCTATCCGGCACCGCCTGCCGCGCCGGTGCGGGCGATGTACTTCTACCCCGAGCGTGGGCAGGACGCGGCGCGCCGGGACCGCGACCGCTACGAGTGCTGCCGCTGGGCGGTACGCGAGACAGGCTTCGACCCCGGCATGACGCCCACGCGCGCAGCGCGTCCCGTGGCCGGCATGCCGCCGCCGCCGAGCGGCGCCGCCGTCGTGGCCGGGAGCGCGACCGGTGCCGTGGTCGGCGCCGTGGCCTCGCCGGGCCGTGCCGGTGAAGGCGCGGTGATCGGAGCCATCTTCGGCGCCCTGCTCGGCGCCGCGGCCCAGGACAGCCGCGCGCACGCCTACGAAGCTGCGCGCGCCCGCGCGGCCGAGGCCCAGGCGCGTGCCCGCATGCCGCTGGACGATTTCCATCGCGCCATGTCTGCCTGCATGGGTGGTCGCGGCTACCGGGTCGAGTGAGCGCCCGACAAGCGATGAAGAGAGCCTGTGGCGACATGAGCCGGGAGCGGGGTGCGAGATGAGCCGATCGGCAACGACGAGGCTCGCGCGGATGACCGCATTGGGCAGCGCGCTGGCGCTGGCCTGCGCCAGCCTGGCCGTGCAGGCCGACCCGCCCGGCCCGCCACGGCCCGGCGGCCCCGGCTGGCACGAGCGCGGCATGCCGCTGCCGCCCGGGCGCCGGTACGACGGCGCGCACGGACACCCACACGACTACCTCGCGCCCGGCACCGCGGTACACGTTCTTCCGCGCGGTAGCCGCGGCGTGCTTTGGGGCGGCGTCGACTACCGCTACGCCGGCGCCGTGTGGTACGGGCCCGGCCCGCGCGGCTACGTCGTCGTGCGGCCGCCCTACGGCCTCGTCGTGCCCGATCTGCCGACCTTCGCCACCGTGGTCACCATCGCCGGCATTGCCTACCTCTACGCCAACGGCGTCTACTACCGCGACCATATCGGCGGCGGCTACGAAGTGGTGCCGCCGCCGGTGGACACCAGCGCGCGGTCCGGCAAGCCCGACCGCAGCTACGTCCACCCGCGCAACGGCCAGAGCGCACAGCAGCAGGCGAGCGACGAGTACGAATGCCACCGCTGGGCCGTCGCGCAGACCGGCTTGGACCCCACCGCCGCGGCCACCGGAGGCGGCATCGCGACGCCGACGCAGCGCGCCGACTACCCGCGCGCGCGCACGGCCTGCCTCGAAGGGCGCGGCTACACCGTGCGCTGAGATCGAGGCTGCGGAGGTGGCGCGCCGCGAGGGCCGCGAGGGCCGCGAGGGCCGCGAGGGCTGCGAGGGCCGCGAGGGCTGCGAGGGCTGCGAGGGCTGCGGACTGCGGACTGCGGACTGCGGGCTGCGGGCTGCGGGCTGCGGGCTGCGGGCTGCGGGCTGCGGGCTGCGGGCTCGCGGCGCTCGCCCGACGCGCGCGATCCGATCGCCCCGAGGGGCCAGACGCACTTGCCGATGCCTCATCGATGCCCGATGATGCGGCGCGGCGCACGCTTGGTCGCGCCGCCCCCTCGACCGCGGCATCTTGCCCCACGCCCATGATCGTCCTCGTGCCGATGCGCCCGGCGCAATTCGAGGAGTTCGCGCGCGCCACCATTGCCGACTACGCGCGCGACAACGTCTCGGCACTTCGCTGGAGTGAAGACAACGCGCTGGAACGCGCTGGCGCCGAGTTCGGACGCCTGCTCCCGCAGGGTCTGGCGACGCCCGGCCAGGTCCTGTGCGAGATCCAGCATGAAGCCGGCGGCGAGATGCTCGGCTGGCTCTGGTACGCCCGGCTCGAGGCGGCGGGAGCCCGCTGGCTGTACCTGTACAACATCCGCGTTCTGCCGAGCCACCGCGGCCAGGGCCATGCGCGCGCCGCGCTCGAGCAGTTGCAGCGCCGCGCCGCGGAGCACGGCGCCGACGCGATCGAGTTGCACGTCTTCGCCGTCAACCCGACAGCGCACGCGCTGTACCGCTCGCTCGGCTACGGCATCACCGGCTACAACATGATCAAGCGCCTGGGGCCGGCCTCGCAACCCGTCACTGCCCGCGCAAGCTGACCCGGGTGGCCGATCTGCCCGTGCCGCGCGGCCGCCTCGATGCGCTCGCCGACGGCGTCTGCGCGATCGCCGTGACGCGGCTCGTGCTCGAGTTACGCCTGCCCGCGCTCGCCGAGGGAGCGAGCGATGCCGCGCTCGGACAGGCGCCCGCCGAGCTGGGGCCGAAGATGCTCGTCTGGCTGCTGTGCGCCCCCAGGGCTGGGCTGCGCCCAGCCCGCCCCCCGCGGGGGATCCAGCAAAGCGGCAGAGCCGCCTTTGCTCGAGAGCTTCCGGGTGACGGCGCTGCAATGGACTTCGAGCGTGCGGCTTTCGCGCCTGGTCGGTGACGGCAGCGCACCGGCACCGAAGCCCGAACTCGGACAACTCGCCCTCGTCGGCCTGCCGCCCTTCACGACCGCACTGATGGGTCAGCAGGGCAAGCTGGGCAGCGCCGCTGCCCTCTACAGCGGCCATCTGTGCGCGCTGGCGCTGCTGACGGCGGCGCGCGTGGCGCTGGCGCTGCCGGCGCCCTGCGCCGATGTCGCCACGGCCCAGGCACGAAGGCAACTGCTCACCCGAGCCTGGCTGACGGTGGCCTGCACCGCACTGGCGCTGGCGCTCGCGCATGCGACGCCGGGCTGGAACATGCTGGCGCTGCTGCCGCTGGCGCTGTACCCGCGGGTGCAGCGCGTCGTGTCGCGACGCCGGCCGCAGCACCCGCAGCCCGAGCAAGGGCGCCCCCTCCATTGCGGGATCATCGCGGCTGCGCGGCGCGCCAGCGATGCCGGCGATCATCGCGACCGCGGCCTGCGTTTCAGCCTCACGCAAGCCATCCGGATGTTCGATCGATTTCGCCGCCAGCCCAGCCCGAGCCTGCACGGACGGGACATGCCCGCGCGCACGAGTCGGCGCGCACGCGCCGCAGGCGCTGCCGACCGGTCGGCAGCGCCCGGACGTCGGGCCGACGCATGAGTGCCGGGGAGCGCAAGCGCCTGGGCATCGCCCTGCTGCTGTCGCTGCTGGTGCATGCCCTGCTGCTGAGTCTGAGCTTCGGCGGCGACGACTTCGGGCTGCCGGAGTTTGCGTTTCCGTGGCAGGCCCGGCGCGCCGAAGTGCCTGATCTCCAGCTCGTGCTGACGCCCGCTCCCGACGCTGCGCAGCGGGCCGCAGCGGTGGCCTCGCCGCCGACCCATGCGGGCGATGAGGCATCCACCGCCGACCAGCCCGAGGCGCCGCCCGAAGCAGCCGCCGAGGTCGCGTCCAGGCTGACCGGGCAGCCTGCCGCGGAGCCCACGCCTGCGGTTCAGCCTGTGCCTGTCGCCGCTGCGGCGCAACCGGCTGGAACGCCCGCGCCCGAGGCAACCGTCGACACGCGCGCGACCACGTTCCCGCCGCCCGACGTGATCGCAGTGCAGCCGCCTGCCGACGCGAACCTGGCGGTGCCCGCAGCCCAGCAGCCGGCGCCCGCCGTCGCCGCAGCGCCGAGCGCGTCGAGCGCGGCGGCATCTGCACCCGCACAAACCGTCGCCGAATCGCCCGGGCCGGGCGCACCATCGCCGCAGGAGGCCACGCTCGAGGCCCGGCACCCGGAGCAACAGCGCGACGCGACCGTTGCCGAGGCAGCGCGCCAGGAAGCGCAAGGCCGGGAGGCAGAGGAAGCCGCTCGGCACGAAGCAGCTCGTCAGGAAGCAGCCCGTCAGGAAGCAGCCCGTCAGGAAGCAGCCCGTCAGGAAGCAGCCCGTCAGGAAGCAGCCCGTCAGGAAGCAGCTCGGCAGGAGGCAGCTCGGCAGGAAGCAGCTCGGCAGGAAGCCGCTCGGCAGGAAGCGGCTCGGCAGGAAGCAGCTCGGCAGGAAGCAGCTC
>WBZR01001132.1_pt1 | contig 35659 bp, 25 predicted proteins | sample 5204231 | NCBI WGS metagenome assembly WBZR01 (sample SAMN12412403, study PRJNA552823) | activated sludge metagenome | isolation source: activated sludge from anammox sidestream of wastewater treatment plant... | place: USA: Virginia | collected 2017-08 | reverse complement strand
CAATCCTTTGCGCGGTTCCAACCGGCCAGCCCAAATTATTTTGATGACGCCATCCCCGTTCTCACGCGCCATACGATCAGGAACCCGGCCCCCTTCAAACTCGCTGTCCAGCATCAACTCAACCCAGCGCGCCCCAGCACGACGAACACTCAGCGCAGTCTCCCGGTTGGTTGCCAGGATCAAGGAAGCGGTGCGGGCTGCCTGACGCACCGCAGGATTAAATCGCGCCAGTTTGACTGCTGTTCCGCGCGCCATCTCAATCAACCGCTGCTTCAAACCGCCGGTATAACGCAGAAATGATGCCGGCCATAACTGACCACCACCAATCGGGCCCCAGACATACGGCAGGTCAAGACGCCAAAGCTGTGGCGGCTGATTCAAACTGCCCCAACTGACGTGATGCACCAGATCAAACGGCGCAGTCCGATGCTCGTGCCGAATAGCATCAAGCACCTTGTGCTGCCAGCGGGAATAGTGAATCCGCAAACCACGATTTTCAGTCCCGGGTATCCACGGATCATGACGCGGATCAAGTTCGACATAAACAAAGCGCAGATTCGGAATTGGCCGTAGCGCCATTTCCTTATCAATATCAGCCCGCCGCTCGGGGTGGCAGAAACAGACAACCTCATGCTGCATGGCCAGATAACTGGCCCAGCGCCAGGTGATACCCGGTTCGGAACCAAAATAGGGCGAGCAGGCGTGGCCTACCAGCGCCACGCGCCGCGATCGAACCACATCGGTATGATCGGCGCTGGTCGAATCAGTACTGGCTTGGACGGGTGCTCCAGAGGTCATCGCGCTTGCGGTTGAGCCGTGGCACCAGACTCAGCGCTCGTCCGTTTGTCTGATCGCCGGGCGAACATCTGGCGTAGCAGGTGCGTCAAAAATAAATAGCAGTAAATACTGTTGTACATCAAGTAGCGTTTCCACAAACGCCCTGGTTCCTGCGTCAGACGGAAAAGCCACTCCAGCCCGCGACTCTGCATCCACGCTGGCGCCTGTTTTTTCGTGCCCGCATGAAAATCAAAAGCTGCTCCGACGCACAACTGCACGCCCTTGATCGAACTGCGGTGCTCGTAGGCAAATTTTTCCTGTCGCGGACACCCAATGCCCAGAAAAACCAACCCCGCCCCACTTTCATTGATTTCGCGGGTGAACTGCTCATCTTCGCTGGCTGTCAAAGGGCGGAACGGCGGCGAACGATGCCCGGCGATTTTCAGTTTGGGAAACGCCATCTGCAATTTCGAGATCAGGGCTGCCAGGACGCGCGTGCTCGAACCGTAAAGAAAAATACTCACGCCCTCGCGTTCGGCGGCCTCGCAAAGTTTCCAGGTGGTCATCGGGCCATAAACGCGCTCGGGCAAACCCGCACGATGAAAATAATTCAGCGCCCAGCGCACCGGCTGGCCATCCGGCGCGACAATCTGGAACTGGTTCATCATCTGCTTGAACGATGAATCCTGATTCGATTCAACCAGGCCATGCACCGGCATGAAATCGACCAGCGCCGGCTCTCCATTTTTGGCGGCGCTGATCACGCACTGAACCAACTCATCATAGGTCGTCGCCGAGACTTGGACACCGAAAATATCGTACTTCTTTGGCCAGGGCATGTTGCAACTTCTTACCGTGAATTGTTCATCCATGTAAATCACTTCTGCCTGCAACGCCCAACCGGGCAAAACAGGCTTGTCTATGGCTCTTATCGGATGTTTTCACGCTCCATTTCAGCAAGATAGCCCCGTGTTTTTCAACCCGGGGCCTAGCCACTATCCTGCTTGTTATTAAATTGCCTGTCAGCCTGATCCTTACGAGGCCCCGCGGCGTAAAAGCACCGCAGGAATGGTCGCCAGGAGCAGGCGAATATCCTGGAAGAACGTGCGCCGGCGGATATACGTCACATCCATCCGCACCCACTCAGCAAAACTAACCGTACTGCGCCCACGAACCTGCCAGATGCACGTCAAACCGGGCGTGACATCCAACCGACGCCGCTGCCATTGCTGGCAGGCATCGGCTTCTTTTAACGGCAGCGGTCGCGGGCCAACCAGAGTCATGTCCCCCTTGAGCACGTTAAACAACTGGGGAAGTTCATCAATACTCGTTTTACGCAGAAACTGTCCCACGCGCGTTACGCGCGGATCATTTTTCATCTTAAACGCCGGGCCATCCTGCTCACTCAGCTTCCGCAGCGCCTCTTTCATTTTTTCCGCATCGCTGATCATCGTGCGAAACTTGAAAATCTTGAATGGCTTACCACCCAGTCCCGCACGCTGCTGGCAGAACAGGATCGTCCCTTTGGGTTCAGATATTTTGATCAGGATCAACGCCAGCAGCATCAGCGGCGACAGCAGAATAATCGCTGTGACCGCGCCAACAATATCCAGCGCCCGCTTCCACAGAGGCACTGGCCTGGCCAGTAATTGTTCCATCGGCCTGGTCTGCACCACCTGCTGCTGCTTTTCACGCTTCAATTCGTCATTGACACCGTTGAGAAAATGCGGCACCAGATCGTTGATTTCCGCCCGGCGGTCGCTGGTGCGATTCTGCGAATTCGATGATGGTGGCTGACGATCGTTCTTATCGCTATCAAACCATTTGCTGGGATAGCTGTACACGGCGTAGATCGGTCGCGGGGCGCGCTCGGAAATTTCCGCGCAGACATCCTCGGCAAAATGCCACGCTCCTGAGGCCATCGTATCGGGCAAAATGGCGCAGAGAAACTGCTCGTCAAACCAACCCACTTCATCAGTCGCCCGGGCGCGGATCAGAATGGTACGAGCCAGCCGCATGGACGAAAGGGCGTGCTGCTTGCCCGATCGAATTCGAAACAGCACCAAAGAAAATTCGCGACCGTTACGGTCCGAGCGGGCTGTTTCGCGCTGAATCACTGCATTCATCATCGCCGCCGGGGTGATCGACCGAATGCTTTTGACATCCGTCTTCACCTTCACTTTGCGCGTGATCAAATCAGCAATTTCCTGCGCTTCGGCTGTTTGATTTACCATCGACACTCAACCTCCTTATCGTCCACTTGAGCAATCCGGGTACAATCCATTCCCAATCCGGCTGTTCTCGCTTCATCAATCAGATTGGCCTGCGCACCCACACTCGCCATTCTGATTAGTTTCCTCAGCCGAACCTCAAGCGGACTCATCATAATTATTAATCACGTCCATCTGCAAAAATTACCAGCGGGCAACTAATTTCAACGCACAGATCGACCCATAACGCAAAGTCGATTCCATTCGCTTTAACATTCATCAAACCGCTGACAATTCAACTACATCCTGTTAGCAAACTCACACAAATCCGTCGTGTTGAACTTATCCTGCGACACCGATCAGTCTAATTCGGCGTCACCACGACATTTTGACTCAACTTCTTCGCTTATATCGGGCTTTCTTAGCCGGCTTATCAGCCTCAGCCATCGAAAACCCGATTAAAACACTATACCTCACAAATACATCGAAACCCAATTTAGCAAGATTTATGCCAGCACTCGACATTGTATTTTATTGCTGAAAAACTGCGGGATTTCGATTCATTTCTACTTAAGGAACCAATTCGTCCAATCATCGGTCATCTGATCGATCAGGCCTGAAAACCGACTTTATTATCGGCCTTAGCCCATGACCCGCCAAAATTCAGCGTGTCGTTAACCAGACACCGCAAACCGGGTAAAGGTTTGCTCAGTTTATTTTGTATCGGTCAAATACTCCGTCAAACCCAAATATCTGTAGCACCACCGCACCGGCGTCACTCGGCACCGATCAAACCAAAATTGTACTGTCGAAAAAGCATTTTCTCGCAATTTTGTAGGCTTTCCCAGTCCGCAATCTCCACCATCGCCCCATTGCGCTGCGCAGTTCGGCTGCGCCAACGATCACCGGCCGTCGATTTCTGATGGTATCAACCGCCGTGCCGGTGCCACCGACGGACGAACCGTACCGCTGGTGATCGTCACCGCGTTGATCGCCTGCCCGTAATACCCGTAACCGCTGTAGAATCCGCTGCGACTCTTACCGCGCGATACATCGTTGACGATACATCCCAGCAGCCTGGCTCCGACGCTGTTCAGTGCATCGCGGGCATATTCGCTGTGTTTGCGTGTCGTCTTGTCTGCTCGCAGCACAATCACCGTGGCATCGCACAGCGCACTGAGAATCCGCGCATCGGTCACCGCGTTCACCGGCGGCGAATCGATGATGATGTGGTCATATTTCAACGACAATTCATCAACCATGTCGCTGAACGCCTGGCTATTGAGAATCTCCGAAGGATTCAACGGGATCGGCCCGCTGGCCAGCAGATCCAAGCCTTCAATCGCGGTGTGTTGAACCGCCTTTTCCAAAGGTTCACGCCCTGCCAATACGGTGCTGACCCCTACCGCATCATCCACTTCAAAAATCGAATGTTGCGTTGGTTTGCGGAAATCGCAATCCAAGAGCAGCGTACGCTGACCAGCCTGCGCCATCGAAATCGCCAGATTGCTGGCACTGGTGCTCTTACCATCGCCGGGCATGGCGCTGGTAACCAGCAGCGTCTTGCTGCGATCTGAACGGGCGCCGAAATAGACCGCTGTGCGCACCGTGCGATACGATTCAGCCACTTCGCTCATCGGGTCGAGAAATACACGCTTGCCACGCTGGGCAACGCTCAACCGGCGACTCATGTGCGGAATTGTCCCCAGCACCGCCACACCCAGCGTCGCCATCACTTCCTCAGCACTGCGCAGACGCTGATCCATCCAATCGCGCAGCAATCCCAGACCTGTTCCCAGCACCAGACCCACCGCCAGGGCGATGGCCAGCACGATTGATTTTTTTGGTGAATACTGCAAGGCATCGATATCGCTGGTGGCGTTATCCAATATCTCCACCGAAGCAACCTGGTTGCCCTCCTCCATCTTCATCAACTGCTCGGAAATCCGGCGTTCCAGCTCACGACTCATCTCGTCCAGACGATTCGCCTGTGTCTCCAACCGCGAAAACTTGCGGGCATTGCCCCCCAGTTGCGATGCAGCCGTCTCCTCGTCAGACACCAATGTTTCCAACCGCTTGACCTGCCCGGAAGCCGCCTCCCACTGGCGCTTCAGTACCGCCGATGGCGCATTTTGATAGGCGATGCTCGTGCGAATTTCCGCGATACGCGCTTCAGCCAGTTCCGCGTTAAACCGCTGCAGATTCTGATAGGCTGTCCCGCCACGCTGTTCGTCGATATTGATACTTGGATTGGCCTGCAGGAATTTATCCAGCTCAGTCTGAATCGACTTATACTCCTGCTGCACCTCTTTGTATTTGTCCTGCATGATGGTCAACACCGCGCTCTGCACATCCTTGCGCCGGCTGGCGATGTCCGCCATGTACGAATCGACCACGGTATTAACAATCTTGGCTGCTTCTTCAGGATAAGGTGACTCGAACCCCACCGAAATCAGATTGTCGCGCTTGCCCACTTCGATCCGCAGCTCTTTTTTCAGTTTCAACAGGGCATTACCGCGCAATGATTCCAGTTGATTCAGACCATTGGCCTGGATCGTATCACTGAGAAAACGGGCGGAAATCATGCGTCCCGCCTGCTGATACAGGAATGACTCCGTCAACCCCGTCCCCTGGGCTGAACTGATCGCTGCAGCCGACGGCTCCACCGCCAGCTTCGCTTCGGTGTAGTAAACCCGCTGAACCTTATCCAGATAAGCGAATCCCCCTGCAATGGCCATGACCATGACCACAATTACGATCAGCTTGCGCCGCCACAACACCTGCAGCAACCCCGCCTCAGGCGCATCGGGTTGCTGGTGCGGCATCTGGGCCATCATGGGCATTTGAATCGCCAGCGGCTGCGGACGATATCCGACAATGGCGTTGGGATCATGTCCGTACGTCATACTTCTCCCTTACCAGAAGGTCGCTTACTGATCTTCTTGTTGGCTTCGATAAAAACACCGGGTGATACACCATCCGGTCGTTCCATCGAGCGGTAATTCTGGCTGTCTACTGGCATACTATCGGTATGTTTGTGGTCTAACATTGGCAACAAATACCGCGAAATTCGCTTTGGCTGATAAATCCAGACCATGATAATCGGACGATCGCCTTGAATTGGTCAATCCTACGCCAATTCAGCGCCGCGATAAAACGACCTGTTTTTTGAAAATTCGCCCAACCAGCGCTTGAGCACCATCGTCTATTTCCGCCGAAGATGCTCTATTTTCCCCGTCCCTGCGCCTGTCGAACCAAAGCCGTTCACAGCATATTGCCATGAAATTCATTCATTGTCGAGCAAATTAGGCGGATTTCTTCACCCGTCCCATAAAGAACCCGCGTCAATACCTGCAACCGTGAGATGCTGTGATTATTCTTTGCGACTGTTCCGCCACCAGGTACGACAGTTCGCCGTAATCGGTCTTCGCGCCATCCTGTACCATTGGCGCCGGCAGATTAGTCTCATTGTGTCTTTTGGCGCAACCTCGACAATTCCGCATCCCGCTGTCGCTGACGCTGCGTTGCTTTTTTCAACGCTCGTTTTTCCATCCAATTCAATGACTGCAGCCCCTGCGCGGACACTTTCGCCAAAATATGGTCGATCTGCTCCTGCTCCTTTTTCGCCTGAGTTTCCAGCCGACGCCGCTGACGCAGGTTCTTTTCATGATCGCCGCGGGTGCTGCTTGATCTTCTTGATGAACCCGCATCAAAACCGGCTGCATCTTCCTCACTAAAACCCCATGGCCCCTGCGCCACCAGCATCCGCTTCATCTGCAAACAATTCAACAGGCAGTTGATGGCGATAACAATCAGAAGCACACCACCCACCAGCGACCCCAGCGACGCAACCCCCGCCATGATCATTAGAACCGACCCCGCCAAACCGATATTCACCGTCATCAGCATCGATTGATGATACCCCAGCTTCGGCCACAGGATCGACTGCAGAAGCTGCCCACCATCCAGCGGAAATACCGGCAATAGATTAAACAGCAACAAAAAGTAGCTGATCGAATAAATCCAGAATAAATACGGCGCGATACTCGTCAGCGGACTGGCCGGTAAACGCCCCAGCGCCAGACCAAATTGACTCGGCCAGAACAACCATTGCCCCATGGTCAAATAAAGTCCGATCCCGCAGACCAGGCAGATGATCACATTCACCAGCGGCCCACCCGCCACCGTGACAAACGTCGGCCACGGCCGCCGCCGCGCATACGCCATGGCCAAACCGCCCAGTGGTGTCAACAGAATCTCGTCGGCACTACCCCCTGTCCAGCGGGCAGCGAAACAATGACCAAACTCGTGCAGCAGCACAATCACAAACAGCGACAGCACCGAAGCCATTCGATTAAAAAACGTATCGCCGCCGCTCCATCCCAGCAGCAACACCAGCGCCCCGATGACAATCAATGACGCATGCGCGCGCACGCGAATGCCAAAAACGGTAAACAACTGCACCGAACCCGTCCACAACCAGTGCATCGCGCGCAACACGGGATTATTCTCACCCGATCGCCCTTCACGATAATATGATCTATCCTGCCAGCCCAAGCACAACTCACTTTCTCTCGTCAACCAGACCGATTCGCTCGCTATCGGGCGCCTCGTTCGTCTTCATCACCCCTTTATCCCGATGAAACATCACATAGCTCAGGATCGTCGCGATGGTCTTGCCATCAGCGATTGCGCCCGAACGGATCATATCCACCGCTTCATCCAGCAATACGGCACTAACTTCGATTTCCTCGCCTTCCTCCAGCATCTGTCGATGCCGTTGCAGATCATAGGCTGCAAAAGCGTAAAGTCGCTCGCTCAACACCCCCGGCGAAGCATAAAACGAACCCAAAGGCGCCAGCCGCTGCGCCAAATATCCTGTCTCCTCCAATAATTCACGACCTGCACAATTGATCGGCAGTTCCCCCTTTTCCAGGGTTCCCGCCGGCAGTTCCAGCAACGATTCTTCCACCGCGTAACGGCGGGTGCGAATCAGCAAAATGTGCTGATCATCCAGAATGGGCAGAATCACCACCGCACCGGGATGCACAACCACTTCCCGCGTATGTCGCCGCCCTCCTTCCGGAGGTTGGTAATGCCTCAGTTCCAAGCTGATTTTCCTGCCCGTGTACAGTACCTGCCTGTCAATCAACTGCATCGCCATGGTTTGATTATAGAGCTATTTGATCGTCTGGCGATATCGCGCCCGACTGATCTGTGTCCATCATGGCCTGCCCAACCTGCCATCGGCGGACAATCAGAGTTCATTGGCCCCATTTGAGCACCTTGACCATGAAGCTATTGACCTTATTTCAATATTTCCGGAATTGCGCGATGCTGAAGTCCATGAAATGAGGTGGTTGCAGACCGCTGGTTACGACTATAATCCGCACTGACCTTCATACGAGGAAAATAAGCATGATTCCAGAACCACCGTCCGGCCAAAACCCGATTGGTTCAAATACGCCAGCCAACCCGCCGCAAGCAGCGCCCGCTGGTGGCCAATCCCCCCCGCCTGGAGGCTGGTCGCCACCGCCAATTCCACCCAGCGCAAGTGCTCGCCCATCATCCGGATCGATCCCCGGCGCAAATGCCGGCACTGGTTATTTTTCAGGCGGTACACCGCCGACTGGCTGGGGGTCAGTACCACCCACGCCACCCGGCGGCCCGTTTATTCCGATGATGTTTCCCCCACCACCACCGCCGCGGAAATCAGCATTAGGCAGCTTCGCCCGAACCACGTTCACCACGCTGGCTGGCCTGCTGGTGCTGGCGTCGATCACGTTGAACATTTATCTGCTGCTGTGGCTGGTTGCATCGACCAGCTCGGGTATCGACACCACCGTGATTGAAGATGGCAGGGTCAGTAACACAATCGCCATTATTCCCGTCCGGGGAGTGATTCTCGATGGAACCGTCACGACCTTTGCAAACATGATCAAGCAGGCAGAGGATAACCCTGATGTCCAGGCGATCATTATCGATATGGACACGCCAGGCGGTTCGGTAACCGCATCCGACGAAATCTACCATCGCATCCAATTATTCAAGGATCGCACCCACCTGCCCGTGATTGTGTCGATGCGCGCAATGGGGACCAGCGGCGGATATTACATCGCCTGCGGTGCCGATTACATTTTTGCCCAGCGCTCGACCATGACCGGCAATATCGGCGTCATGATGTCCCGCTTTAATTTGTCGAAGTTCGCGCAGGAACATGGAATTGAAGACAACTCGATGCACTCCACCGGCGCTGATTTCAAAACAGCCGGTTCGATGTGGCGCCCGGAAACCCCGCAGGAACATGCGTACCTACAGGATTTGAGAGACAACGCTTTTGCTCAGTTCAAACAGGTCATCAAAGCCAATCGCGGGGCAACGCTCGATCAATCTTCATCAGAATCCGTCGATGCAAAGCTCGATCGCATCGCCAATGGCAAGGTTTATATGGCAACCCAGGCTCTGCAACTGGGTCTGATCGACGAAATTGGTTATCTGGATGATGCGCTGGCACACGCCAAAAAACAGATCGGGCAGGCCGAACCGCGCATTATCCGCTATGATCAGCCGCGTGGATTACTGTCATCCCTTAACGTTCAATCATTGCTGGGCGCCCCGGCAGCCCAGGGTAATGTCAATATTCAGATCGATCACAATTTGATCGAAGAAATTACCCGGCCACGACTGATGTACCTGTGGCGTGCCTATTGATCGCACACTACCCCCGATTGCAGCAACAGTGCGCGCCGATGAAGCCGGCCGCTGCACAAAACCCAGAGGACAAACGATGCGCTGGAATCAACACGGCAAGTTAATCACCCGATTTGTAACGATATTTCTCCTGCTGGTAGCGCCCGCATACGCGCAGCAGTCGCCGGCCGGCAGCACGGAACCACCCGTTGATCCCGCCGCAGTCGCAACCGCTATTCGTCAGAATATTGAGTTCCTCTATTCCGCTCAGAAACCTGACGGCAGTTGGGAGCTTCAGCCATTGCGCGACCCCGCGCAACCTTCACATTCCATCGCCGGCGGCCAATGGGGCGGTATGACAGCTTTGACAACGTACGCCCTGCTGGCCAGTGGCGAAAGTCCGCAGGATCCGCGCATCGCCCGGGCAATTACCTGGTTGAAAAATGCCGACATGATCGGGACATACGCCCTGGGCATGCGGGCGCAGATCTGGAGGTATCTACCTAAAAACCAGGAGACGTTTAACTACGCCAAGCGCGACTGGTTATTGTTCGCCCAGGGCATCCGGCAGGATCCCAAACAAACGGGATTCGGAACATACGATTATTTAACAACTGATCGTTCGCAGCGCGTGGATCTGAGCGCCAGTCAGTACGGCGTGTTGGGTGCCTGGGGCGCTGCCCAAGCCGGTGTGGAAGTTCCCCTGGCCTACTGGATGGCGGTCGATACCGCCTGGCGCCGATGGCAGGTCGTCGCCAATACCGGGGGATGGGCGTACACGGGAACCCCCAACGACGCACATCCTGTCAATCTGCCCATGACCACCGCCGGCGTTGCGACACTGTTTATTACCCAGGATTTCACCAGCGCCGCCCAAGCCATCAAGTGCAACGGTAATTACACCAACCCCAATCTCGAAGCCGGATTGAAATGGCTGCAGGATCACATCGGTGATTTATTGAAATCCGATGCCCAAAAAAACCAGAATCCCTATTACACCCTGTATGGGATTGAACGCATCGGAGTCGCCTCAGGGTTGAAATACTTCGGAACGGTTGACTGGTTTCAATTGGGCGCCAAGTGGTTGCTGGCCAGGCAGAATCAGCAAAGCAAAGCGTGGGGCGACTATGGCACCAGCTCATTCGCCAACAACTCCTTCGCCCTGCTGTTTCTCTCGCGTGGCAGCGCACCGGTTGCAATCAACAAGCTGCAATATGAACTCATTAATCTCAAGCCCGGCGTAGCCACCAACTGGGTGCAGCGCCCACGCGACATTGCCAATGTGACCGCGTGGATGGGTAATCAAATTGAGCGTCCCATGAACTGGCAGATCGTCAATCTGAAAGTGGCTGCCAGCGATTTGCACGATGCCCCGATGCTCTATATCGCCGGCAATCAGAAACTGCAGTTTTCGCCTGAAGACGAAGCCAAACTGAAACAGTATGTCCAGCAAGGCGGGTTGATCGTTGGCAACCCCGACTGCAACGACCGCATTTTTTCCACCAGTTTTCGTGACCTGGGCAGGCGACTATTCGACTTGGATTTCCGTGAGCTGCCCTACGATCATCTGCTCTACACGATCCATTTCAAACGCGAATCCATGCGCAAAAAACCGCGCTGGCAAAGTCTGGGTAACGGCGCACGTGAATATATGATCCTGCTTGACGGCGACTACGCCCGCAGTTGGCAGGGACAGGATCATGGCGCGGGTGAAAGCGATTTTCAGATGATGCTCAATCTCTTTCAGTATGCCGTTGACAGTGGCAGCATGCGCGCCAAAGGCACGGCCCATATTGTCCTGCCCCGACCGGGCATCACACCGCGGCAGACGATCAAAGTGGCGCGCGGACAGTACGACGGCGCATGGAATCCTGAACCCGGCGGCTGGCAGCGCCTGAACGCCATCATGCTCAACACTGCTTCCACCGCCCTTGACGTGATACCGGTGAAACTGGCCAGCGAGCCGATTCCAGGCGATGTCAAAGTTCTCCACCTCACCGGCACGGGCCTGATGAATCTCGATGAAGCCGCCCGCAAGACGATCAGCAGTTTTGTCGAGGGCGGCGGTACGCTGGTCATCGATGCTGCCGGTGGCAATGGCGAGTTTGTCAGTTCGGCAGATCAATTATTGCAAAGCCTCTGGCCCGAACAATACAAGCAACTCGATCAACCGCTCAAAATTGACAACCCTCTGTTCGCCGCCGGTGGAACAGCCATGAAAGAGTTCCGTTATCGTGGTGGTGTTCGCTCCGCCGCGGGGCTGCGCCTGCCGAGTCTGCGCGGTATCGAAATCAACGGCCGACTGGCTGTTCTCTACAGCCGCGAAGATATCAGCGTGGGTCTGGTGGGTATGGCGATTGCCGGTGTCGCCGGTTATGACCCCGCCACCGCGACCGACCTGATGAAAAATATCCTGATTTACGCCAATAAATCGAAATAGCACCCTCTGGTGATCCAGCCAGCTCCGACCGGAGGATCATCGGTCATCGCTGCCAAGACCACGATCGTCATTGCGACGGCCAACACGATTCTGCGCCGCTCGACGCAATCGGCGCAATCGCCTCAATCGCCCATGCGCGGCAGGGCCAATGCGCCCAGCACCGAATTATTGCTCATCCGCCAGAGTAAATTTGCGCCGCTACTGGTGTTGCGCCACAACAAATCGGCCGTGCCATTCCCATCGGTATCGGCAACGCCACTGAGATGCCACAGCAGATTGCCCACCGGCTGCAGGCTGGCAGTTCCGAGGATATTCACTCCATTCATCCGCCAGAACAGATTCGCGCCGGTTGTGATATTCCGCCAGATCAGGTCGCTCTTGCCGTCGTTATCCATGTCACCCACCCCCGCCAGCGTCCAGTCAAAATTACGAACCGTCGGCAATACCGTGCTCGTCGCCGCGCCGCTGTCATTCATCAACCAGACCAGCGTCCCCTTGGTCACCGGGTTGTGCCAGATGATGTCGGTATTGTTGTCCTCATTAAATTTACCCGTCCCCACCACGCGCCAATCCCGGTAACGCACCGTCGCAAAATTACTGTTGAAAACCCCAACCGTAACCCCATTCATCGCCCAGATCGCCAGCGTGCCCGTATCTTTGTTGCGCCAAAGAATGTCGTCCTGACCATCAGCATTGAAATCGCCCCCACCGACAATTTCCCACGCCAGATTTGTGGTGGGTGGCAGGATGACGGTTGACAAGCGATTCGCACCATTCATCAACCAGATATGACTCTGACCGGTTCCATAATCGCGCCACAGGATATCCGTCTTGCCATCGCCGTTATAATCGCCCCCCGCCACCATGACCTGGGATATCTGCGGCACCTGCACCGTAAATGTACCCACTTGGGCCGACGCCATGAAATTACCATTGGTATCTGCAACCTGGCTTGGCCGGATAATCACCGCATAAGAACCATTATCCCCCAGATCCCATGTCCCCCCCGGGGCGGTAATACGATAGACCGCCGTGCGCGGACGGCCGTTCAGCATGTTGTTCACCGAAACCAGTTGCGCTGTCTGACTGAATCCGTTGGGGCCGTTCACCAGAATATCCTGATTGTCCAGGGAATCGACATCGATCGCGGTGTTGTCGTCATACGTAATGCTGAAACTGTGCGTCGTCGTGCCGGCTGCCACTACGGCCGCGACGCTGATCGTCGCCGAGGGCGCAATATCATCCGCTGCCAGTTCCGGACGAAAATCGCGCTTTACGTTGGCGTTATTGATGACAACATTGCTGTAATTAACCGTACCTCCCAGCCCGTCCCCGCTGGCGCGCACCTGATACGTTCCGTTGGGAAGCGCCAGGGAATAACCCCCTGCCGTCCACGTCTGGGTTGTAAAAACAGCGTGGTCGCTGTCGCGCGTAGCCGTAACCGTTATTCCCGCCAGCCCTTCACCCACACTGTAAAAATCATCGTCAATCACCTGATCGGTATACGCCACGCCGGTGAGATAGACGTTCTGGTTGGTATAACCAAAATCCGTGGTCAGCATGACCGCGTTGTAGGTCACATGATTGGAGGAGGTAAAACCACCATTCACCACACCGGCCCCTATCTCGCGCCAGTCGTCAGACAGGATATTGATCCGATGTCCCCGGCCAGCAATTCCAGCATCGACGAAAAGATCGCGGTGAAGCTGCGGCACAATTGTTCCTGGATCAGGCGATGCGCCGGTAGTTCCCCACCACGCAATGTTTTCGCCCCAACCAAATGGAGCGATAAACTCATACCCAGCATTGCTCATCCGATCCCCCGGCGTGACCGGATCGCCCGGGTTCACCCCTGGTTCATCATGCGCGAACGTATCGCTCAGAATCATCCATTGGCTATGTTTACGCGCGGCATCAGTGATGTAGAGATTGGGCGCCACCGGCTGTTTGGCGGTGGATGTAATCGTGCCGGCAGCCAGCCCTTCATTCAAACTCACCCCGTAACGCTGCGCCTCGGCCAGTGGATTGGCGCGGGCACGGTTGATCAGCTCAATCGCATATTGCTCGGCCGCCGTCGGCTGAACGGCAGCCAGTAATTGACGTTTTTCCAAAAGCTCAAGCTCGGCGCGGGTATTGATCGACATTTTATTACCTCTGGTCCTTTCCCGATTTCAATCAACCCCTAGCCTATCAGAGCAGGCTCATCCTGGAAGCGCCGCTTTCATCCCCGATGCTGCGCAATTGTCACACTTATTTCCCCCACCCCAAAGGCCAATCATTATAACCGACCCGCCCCACGCGCCGAAATTGCCTGATCGACGAGCCAATTTTGGTTTACGTCGGCACGACCAATCGTCCGATAATTAAATTGAGGATGGAAATCTGACCATGCACGATCTGACAAAGACCGTTAATACCCTGCAAAAAATTCGTGATGCCCAGCAGCGATTTCTCGGGCTGTGGGCACTGGATTGTCTGATCGATCAACGCGCGATTCTGCGAAAACTCTCCGCCGATATTGCCGGTCAGCAGTCCCGTCCAGGGCGTAAAATGCGAAAAAATAGCTGGTTGTCGCCAAAACTGAACGGACGCTTCAAGTTCTAGCTGGATGAGGTTCCAGCCATCGCCTTGATCCGCGTAATGGCCAAAATCGATAAAAACCGGCTAGACTGGGCGGATAATTGCATCAACGTAGCTGGTGGCTGCGGCGATAAAAAACTGATGATTCGACTGACTGGTCAATGCCGATAAAACCGCGACTTTGGGCAGCCAAACCACCGATGAATGCCGCAGTAACAGACGTAAATAACCGATAAAAGACCCATGGGACGAATCAGCTCCAGTGTTGGCTTGATCAGCGGAATCAACTCCCGCGACATCATCGATCAACTTATGTCGATCGAAAGCCAGCCCAAGACCAATCTCCAAGCCCGCATCGACAAGACCAACGAGCAGAAACTCGCCTTCACGGATCTGTCCACCCGACTGACCAGCCTGCGCATCAGCAGTACCACCTTAAAAAAACCAAGCACCTTCACCCAGGCGACCGCCACCAGCAGCGATGAGAATGTACTGACCGCAGTGGCTGGCGCCGGCGCCAGCGTAGGGTCATACACGTTTCAAGTTGCGCGCATGGTGACCAGCCAGCAGATGGTGACGCGCGGTTTTGCCGACAGCGACAAGACCACCGTCGGCGCAGGGACCATCACTCTGGAAATGGGCGGTGGCGATCTGAACAAAGAGGTCAGCCTGACCGATCTGCGCGGTGGCCAGGGAGTGCGCCGGGGCGTTTTTCGCATCACCGACCGCACGGGCAAAACCGCCAACATCGACATCAGCGCCGCCGTCTCGCTGGATGATGTGGTAAAAAAAATCAATACCTCGCTGGATATCGGCGTCAAGGCGAAAATCGGGAACAACGGTCTGGAATTGGAAGATACGACCAGCGGCAACGGCTCGCTGACTGTGCAGGATCTGGCCGGCGGTCACGCCGCCCAGGACCTGGGGATCGCCAACGACTTTGCCGCTTCCACCACCGCCAGCCACATCGGCGGCGCGACCATCAGCTTCCTGGGGCGATCTACAGCACTGGCTGGTTTGAATGACGGGCGCGGCGTACACCAGACCGACAGCAGCGACTTTGAAATTGTCCTGGGCGCAACCAATGTCAATGTCGATCTGGCTGGGGCGCAGACAATCGGTCAAGTGATTGATCGGATCAATGCCGATGGCACGGGTAAAGTCAAAGCCAGCATCAATGCCAGCGCAACCGGCATCGAACTGACCGATCTCACCGGTTCGGGAAGCATCACCGTGAACGAAATCGGCAGTGGCACCACCGCGGCCGACCTCGGCCTCTTGGGAACCACCGCCGGCGCGACGCACAATGGGCGGGATGTGCTGGGAGCACTCAACAGTGTTTCACTGGCGGCGCTGAACGGCGGCCAGGGGATGACGCTGGGACAGATGCAGATCACCGATCGCCGCGGCGTCAGCCAGACGGTCGATTTATCCGCTGCCACCACCGTGCAGGATGTGCTGGATACGATCAACAACTCCGGCCTGCGGATCACCGCCAGTCTCAATAGCGCCGCCAACGGTATTCAAATCATCGACGAATCCGGCCAAAGTGGCGATCTGATCATCGCTGAAGCTGGCGACGATACTGCCGCGCAACTCGGTTTACTGGGCACATTCGATACCGCCACTGTCGCAGCCGTCGGGAAAAATCTCCAGCGCCAATGGGTTTCATCCGCCATGTTGCTCAAGGATTACAACGGCGGTAAGGGCGTCGGCGAAGGTTCATTCAGCATTACCGCCGCTGACGGTCATCAGGCGACGATCGATACCTCCAAGGAAGATTTGCGCACGCTCGGCGATCTGATCGACGCGATCAACAAAAAGGGGATTGGTGTTGTCGCTTCCATCAATGAAAACGGCGATGGGTTGCTGCTGACCGACAACTCCGGCGGAGCCAGCAAGATGAAAGTGAGCGGCATCACCGGCACCACCGCCAAAGACCTGCGTCTGGAAGGACAGGCCACCACCAACACCATCGACGGTTCGTTTGAGTTGTCGATCGACATCAGCGCCACCGACACGCTGGCGAAAGTACAGCAAAAAATCAACGACTCCGGTTTCGGCGCTTTCGCCAGCATCATTAACGATGGATCGAGCGGGACGCCTTTCCGCCTGACGCTCAACGCCCGCAACGGCGGCAATAACGGACGATTCAGTTTTGACGCCGGGGCAACGGGACTGGCTGCCAGCACACTGGTGCAGGCGCAGGATGCCGCCGTATTCCTGGGCAACAGTGGCAGCGAGCAACCGCTCATGGTCACCAGTAACCAGAATCAGCTCACCGGCGTCATCCCCGGCGTAACCCTCGACCTGCACAGCGTTTCCAATGGCCCGGTGACTTTGAACATCAGCGCCACGCCTGACAAGGCCATCGAGACCCTCACAAAACTGACCGACACTTTCAACGAGCTGATTACCAAAATCACCGATCTGACCAAATGGGACAGCCAGACCAACACCGGCGGCCTGCTGCTGGGTGACACTACCGTTGTGCGGATACAAAATGAGCTGTTTCAGGTTTTCAGCGCCAGTATCAACGGCGCTGGCAAATATCGCATGCTTGCCCAGATTGGATTGCGCTACACCAATGGCGAGCTGACCTTTGATGAAGATAAATTTCGCCAGGCTTACGCGGATGATGCTGAATCAGTCAATCGCCTTTTCACCTCGCTGACCGGTGGTGTCAGTGAACAGATGCTGCTGACGGCCGCCAACGAAGGACGCGGCGTGCGCACTCTGGGCGAAGGGCAGGACGATTTCCAGGTCAATCTCAAGGACGGCACTTCATTCAATGTTTCCCTTGGCCAAGCCCGAACACTGCGGGATGTCATTGACCGCATCAACACAGCCGCAGGCGGAAAACTCAAGGCTGATCTATCCAGCGACGGGCGGGCATTGCGGTTGAGTGATTTAAGTAACAGCGGCGCAGGCACTTTTTCGGTTCAGAATCTCAGCGGATCACAGGCTGCTTTTGATCTGGGGTTGATGTCAACGGCGGCGGATGGAATTATCACCGGCAAGACGCTGGGTTCTGCCACCAAGGGAGGTGGTATTGCCTACGAACTGGAAAATCGCATCAACCGGCTGATCGATCCCGTCAGCGGCGTTGTTACCCGGGAAAATCGCAAACTCGACAGCATCACCGACCAGTATCAGGACCGAATCAAATCACTGGATAAACTTCTACAAGGCAAACGCGAGCGTCTGGAAAGGCAATTTGCCCAGATGGAAAGCGTGCTGGCCAACCTGCAAAACCAGCAGCAGTCGCTCGGCTCGCTGCAAAATCTGATGGCCTCACCATCGCGCAGCAAATAACCGCCTGACGAAATCATCGCCTGACAATGACCAGCGACAGGCCAAAAGTAAACCTCTTGCAATAATTGCGGTTGATTTGTCATTCGGCTCACATTGACCTTTCCAAACAGACAAAATATCGAATCGGCGAAACATCAACCCACTTTCTGGCCGATACAGACGGTAAGGCCATTGCCTGCCCTATGCCTATGAATCCACAAGCTGCCCAGCAATACCTTCGCACCAAGGTCATGACCGCCACCCCCGAGCAACTGCAGCTCATGCTGTATGACGGCGCCATCCGTTTTGGCGACCAGGCGCGCGTGGCGTTGACGGCCAAAAAGTTTGAACAAAGCTACGAACTCATCTCGCGCGTGCAGAAAATTGTGCTGGAGCTGACCAGCACACTCCGCCACGACAAAGCCTCTGATCTATGTGGTAAACTGGCCGCCATTTACGCCTTCGCCTACCGCAAGCTCATCCAAGCCAACACCAGCCACGAAATCGAACCGCTGGATGAGGCCTTGGAGCTGTTGCGCTATCAACGTGAAACCTGGACTCTGCTCATGCAGCAACTCCAGAAGGCCAAGGCCAGCGCCATGGCTAAAACGCTTGATCTGCCCTCCCCCAACGCCCGAATGGAAGCCTCCATCAGCATGCAAGGCTAGCACTCCGCGCAAAAATAGTGGCAGCAGCGCTGAAAAACACTGCTGCCACCAGAAAATCAGTTCTGAATTGTCTGTTTTTATACCGCTTCGACCGTGCCGTGCTCCTGCGATTTAAGCGCAGCCGTAAACAGTCGATGGCTCATGCCAACGTCTTCAAGCGTCACACAGCGGGCGAACGCATGCGGAACTTTGCCGGTAACCAGCTCGGTTATAAATGCTGCCCACATCTGCTGGATGACATCGCAGAACCCAACTTCAAATGCCGCAGCAGTGATGATCGGGTAGGTGGTGTGGCTGCCCATTTCGATAGCGCACCACGCCTGATCAGACCCACCATTATAGCGGAGTATTTCCAACCGCTTGCAGTTGACGGTTGAGAAACGGGCCGAAGTCTTCGTGCCCAGGACTTCGATATACCAGCTATTCTGCTCGCCGGGGGCAATACGGTGCGTCCGCAGCGTCCAGGGGAAATGTTCACCCGTAGCCGGGTCCTGCATTTCGCAGAACAACGTGGCATTGTCGGGCGTGTCGCATGGCTGCATCTTGCCATTGCGATCCGGCCGTTCCTTGACAACCTTGCGCAAAATCGCCCGCACATTCAACGGCTTCCAACCCGCCCGAATTGGCATGGAGCAGGCGTGCATCCCCAGATCACCCATCGCGCCATAAGCACCGTTAATCGCCGCCTGGCGTTTCCAGTTGATCGGCTTGAGCGGATCCAGATCGCTGCTATGCAGAAAACCGGTGCGCACTTCGATCACCTGCCCGATCTCGCCCGACTCGATCATCTGTCCGATCTTCTGGGCGGCCGGGAAAAAGTGCATCTGCGAAGCAACCCTCACCAGTTGTTTGGGCCGGCGGCGGCTTTCTTCGGCAATCGTGTTGAATGCCTTCTGGTCAATACCAAACGGCTTTTCGCCCATCAGGTGCTTGCCAGCCTTGAGAACCGCGGTAAACACCTCCTCGTGCATGTTGTGCGGCAGTGAAGCATAGACAACATCCACATCAGGATTAGCCAGAATATCACGCCAGTTGGTTGTCAACTTCGGCGGCGTCGGCATGGATTCGGCAAACCAGCTCAATTCCTCCAATGTCAGCCCGGACACCATTTCGACGCTCGGCTTGGCCGGCATCTTCAACAGATGTCCCCAACGCGCCACCGCTGAGGCAAACTCACGACCCATTAAACCGCCGCCGATAATTCCAAAACCAACTTTTTGCATGCCCCCGATTGTAATGGGAAAATGCAACTTCGCAAAACCCGTCATCCAAAAATCAGACCGGATCGCCATCTCATGCCTCAACGCGCCTGACCGCACGATTGAAAGCGCAGCCACCCTCCGGCACAATTCCGAATAACGCATGAGTCCCACAACTAAAAAATGGTTGAAATTCACCATCCGCTGGTCTATCGCCATCGTCGGCATCTGGTATGTGCTGGCTAATATCAATCTGTACGATCGCGTGATGATCGTTGACCCCGCCAGTCATGAACCGGCCTGGTTGCGCGTTCTCGATCAGGCCGACAATCACGACTCATCATTTCAGGTTCTGCAACCGGATGGAACCGTCACAACGATCAACCATGACCAGATCTGGACACCGGCTGATCGCAAAAAGGTGACTCTGGCCGACAGCGGCGCTTCCGTAGCCCTGCTCGCCGTGCGCCCGCAGCAGCCCGACAAGGCCGGTATTCCACCATCAGCCCTGCTGATCCGCTTATCCTCTGAAACCAAACCACGCATCATCGAACCGGGCCAGCTCAGCGAAAAATACCTGATCCAAGTGCCCTATCCTCTGGTTGACGCGGGCATTATCCGCCGTCTGCATGAGGCCAATCCGCAACTGCTCTGGGCGTGCATATTGGTATTTCCCGTCACTTTCCTCATCACCAGTTTCCGCTGGCAGTATCTTATGCGCCCGCTGGGAATCTCCATGACGCTGTTGCGGGCGTTGGTACTGAACATGGTGGGAATGTTTTACAGCACCTTCATGCCCGGCAGCACCGGCGGTGATCTGGTCAAAGCCTATTACGCTTCCAAACACACCACCAACCGCACCGCAGCCATCATGAGCGTGATCGTCGATCGTGTCATCGGTCTGCTGGCGTTGATCCTGCTGGGTGGATCGATGGCAACGGTGCAGTATTTCATGGCAGCCTCGATGGACGATCCCATTGCCCAGTCCTCGTTGAAAGTTGCGTTGTTGTGCGGCGCAATTCTCCTGGCGACGGCCATCGGGCTGATCCTGTTTTTCAACGCCACAACGCGACGCTATCTCGGGCTGGATTTCCTGCTGCGCAAGCTGCCCATGCAGTCGCAGGTGCAGCGCGCCATTGAAGCGATGTCCATCTATCGGCGTCACAAATGGCTGATGCTGGCCTGCCTGATCGGCACACTGCCCGTCCACGCAGTTGTTGTCGTCTCAGCGATGCTGGCGGGTATGGCCTTCGACCTGCCCCTGCCCCTGCCCTATTATTTTGTCGCCGTTCCGGTGATTGTGTTGGTGGGATCGATTCCCATTTCACCTCAAGGCGCCGGCGTCATGGAATTTTTCGCCATCCGCCTGACCGAGCGACACGGCGCGACCATCGCACAGGCTTTTATCCTGACCATGGCGATTCGCCTGGTGCAGATGGCATGGAATCTCGTCGGCGGCATTTTTGTCCTCAAAGGCGGCTACCAGGCACCCACCGTCAGTCAGACCCAACAACTCCAGGCACCGGTTGCCTCCGATCCTTCCACACCGCAGACGCCTTGACGAATTGATTAAACCACAAAAATTTTGATGCTTCCCAATACCCGGATTTCTTCTAAAATAACAATCACTTTTTGCGGTTTTACGCACCTGGACAGTGCGACCAAAACAACCAGTCGTTGAATCCAGCCTTTTTTGCCCTACACTTTTATTGTGCTGAAATGAACAGCAGTGATCTGATAACCAAAGGAGTTTTGCATGCCACTGATGACCACCAAGCCCATGTTTGATCTCGCCTACGATGGCGGTTTTGCCATTGGCGCGTTCAACGTCAACAATATGGAAATCACGCAGGGAATTATCGAAGCCTGCGCAGTCGAAAAAAGCCCTCTCATTCTTCAGGTTTCCAAGGGCGCGCGGAAATACGCCAACTATCGTTACCTGCGCCACATCATCGCTGCCGCTGTGGAGGAACACCCCGAACTGCCGATTGCCATTCACCTTGACCACGGCGATACCGTTGATCTGGTGCAAACCTGCGTCAGTGACGGTTTTACCAGTGTCATGATTGACGGCAGCCATCACCCCTACGAAGAAAACGTCGCCCTGTGCAAAAAAGCGACCGAAGTCGCTCACGCCAATGGCGTCACCGTTGAAGCTGAACTGGGAATGCTCGGCGGTATTGAAGAAGATGTCGTCGGTCTCAACGCTGAGGAATATCAGAAAAACATCGAAAAGTTCCTGACCGATCCGCAACAGGCGGCTGATTTCAGCAAGCGCACCGGCATTGACAGCCTGGCCGTCGCCATCGGCACCAGCCACGGCGCGTACAAGTTCAAACACGAAGCCACCCTGGCGTTCAACCGCGTCGAACAGATCATGAAGACCTGCCCGGGCCTGCCTCTGGTGATGCACGGCAGCAGCTCTGTGCCGCAGGAATTCATCGACCTGATCAACAAATACGGCGGGGCCATGCCCAACGCCAAGGGCGTGCCTGAAGATCAGATCAACATGGCGGTCAAAAAATATGGTGTGTGTAAGGTCAATATCGACACCGATCTGCGCCTGGCACTGACAGCCAAAATTCGTGAAGTTTTCGCCACCAAACCTGCTGAGTTTGACCCGCGCAACTACCTCGGCCCCGGACGCGAAGCCATCATCAGCATGGTGCGCCGCAAGGTCGGCCCGACGGTGCTCAACAGCGCCGGCAAAGCCGATGCCGTCATCAAACAGTGGGAAAAACTGGGCAAACCTCTGCCAGCCTACTACGGCAGGAAGTAATGATCGGTTTCCCAGCCAATCACCGTGATTGTCGCTGTGATTAGTTGTCTGTAAAAATTGTTCGACTCAATCCGGCAGGCTCAGCAGCGACCGTTGTTGAGCCTGCCACTTTTTTACTCTAACTGTTCCTGATCCCGGCAGCGCGGGATTGATTCCAGAAAACCACCCGCATCGTAACCGACGCGCGGGCAACAATGGCTGTTTCACTGCGGTTAGCCCTTCACGGCTCCCAACTGGATACCGGAGATGAAGTAACGCTGGCCAACGATAAAGATGATCAGCATCGGCAAAATCATAATCGCTGAACCCGCCATCAACAGCGCCCATTGTACGCCGTAAAGGTCTTGGAATTGACTCAGGGCAACCGGCAGGGTGAACAGGGACGGGCTTTGGCTGACAATGAGCGGCCACATGAAGCTGCGCCACGACCCCATGAATGTCAGAATCGCCAGCGCTGCCAGGGCAGGTTTGCTCAGCGGCAATACCACATGGCGAAAAATTCCCAGACTGTTGCAACCATCGATGGTCGCAGCTTCTTCCAATTCCCGCGGAATACCCAGAAAAAACTGCCGCAGCATGAACGTGCCATAGGCGCTGAATGCCGCTGGCAATATCAGCGCCCAATAGGTGTCAATCAGCCCCATGGTGCGAAAAAGGATAAACAGTGGGATCATGGTGATCGCTTCAGGGACCATCATCGTTGCCAGATATCCCATGAAAATTTTATCACGCCCGAAAAACTTCAACCGCGCAAAGGCGAAGGCAGCCAGCGCACTGGTCAAAACCTGCGCGACCGTGACGCACAGCGTCACCAGGGCGCTGTTGAACAGTGCCCGGTCGAAATGCGTCTGGCTCCATGCGGTACGGTAATTTTCCCAGTGTGGTTTGAAATTCAGGGACAGCTCCATTACCGACGACCCCTCCGGGCGCAGGGACGTGATGATCATCCACGACAACGGAAAGAGCATCGATGCCCCGCCGATGATCAGGATCGTATAGCACAGCAGTCGCACCCATAGTGGCTGAGATTTTTCCATTTCGATCTTTCTTCCGCGCTGGGAGGGCAATTTCCAACCTCACGCCCATCGCCTCAGGCTTTGGCCCATCAGACATCAGCGGGCCGAGGAACCCAATTTCCAAGTGATGCTGGTGACAACCAGAATGACCGCGAACATCACGGCCGCGATCGCCGCTGCGTAACCCATGTTGAACCACTCGAACGCATGGTTGTAAATGTAATAGCTCAGCGTCGTCGTCGCTCCATCAGGCCCGCCACGGGTCATAACAAATGCCATGTCAAAACCACCCTGAAACCCGCCGATCAACGAGGTGATCAGCAAAAACAGCGTCGTGGGCGCAACCATGGGAACGGTGATATGGCGGAATTGTTGTATCGTACCGGCGCCATCCAGTTCCGCCGCTTCATATAATTCCGGGGAAATGCCCTGCAGACCCGCCAGATAGAGAATCATTCCCGTACCACCCATGGAGATCCAGATCATCATCAGCATCAGCGCGGGTTTGGCCCAGTGATAACCACCCAGCCATTGCGGCCCGGTAATGCCAACCAGCGCCAGTGCGCGGTTGATCAATCCAAATTGGTCATTCAGCAGATACATCCACAACAGATAAATGCCCACGCCCGCACAGATGGTGGGCAGATAAAAGATCGTCCGAAAAATCGCCCGCCCGCGCAATTTCTGATTCAGCAGCACCGCCAGCAGCAGCGAACAAAGCAACGACACCGGTATGACCGTCAGAAAAAAGAGCGTATTCCAGAGATATTTCCAGAAACGCGGGTCATTCATCAGCATCTGGTCTGTCTGTGGATCGTGATGCCACCCCAGCAGATTGATGAAGTTTTCCAGCCCCACAAATCGAGGTGGATGAAAAAGGTCCCACCGAAACAGACTCAGGACGAACGCCGCCAGCAGTGGAATCAGAAGAAATCCCACAAACCCCAGCAGGTTGGGCAGCAGGAACAAGGCTGCAACCCCGCCCTGCCCTCTGGGTTTATCCGCCGCATGCAGCCGCCGGTTTGAAACAGTCAAATCTACTGGCTGACTCATGATCCGTACCGCCTTTGCTCATTCAGCATCCGATTCATCAGTCGAGCCGCCCGCTCCACCGCCTGTCGGGCGCTGGTCTGACCGGTATAAACACTATCGCGGGCACCATCCATAATTGTCTGCGCCTCCGTAAAATGGGCCACGCGCGGAAGTGCGACCAACCGGTCAATCGCTGCCAGCAACACCGGCAGGTGGTCATACTGGGGCTGGCCGGATTCCGCCAGCTTCCGCGTCACCTGAATATCACTGGGCAGTGCATTGGACGCCATCATTTTTTGAAACTCCGGCGTAAGGAACTCTTTGCAAAGCGCCCAGGCCATTTCCGGCTGCTTGGTCTGTGCGCTGATCAGGATCGCCTGGCTGGATGCCCACTGCGTCTGAACCGCAATCCTGGGGTTCAGCACATAACCCCACCGCACGGATCCCGCCTGTTGGCGCAGGGAAGGCAAATCCCAGGTGTACGCCTGCATCATCGCCGCTCGTCCGGAGGCAAAGAGAAAATAGCGGTCCAGCGAAGTATGCTGCTGCGCATTGGGGGCGATATGGTATCGGTTGATCAGGGCATTATTCGTCTGCAGCGCCTCGATCATCTGCGGCGTGTCGCACGTCGCGCGCGTACCATCATCGCTGATGAACTGGGCACCGAACAGGGCATCTTCCAACGAGCCAAAATAACCGAACCGTGTGGTGCGCCCCTGCTCGTCATGCACTGTCAAGCGGCTGGCCAGATCAAAAAAACGATCATAATCCCAGGCGTTGGTGGGATACGGCAAGCCGGCCTGATCAAAAATGTCCTTGTTATAAACGACGAAACCAACATCCAGTCGAAAGGGTATGCCCAGTTGCTGGTCGCCAAACTTGTACCATTCAAGCGACTGTGGGATAAACCGCGAGACATCCACATCTTGCTTGATCCGGCTGGCCACATCCAGAAACGCGCCGCGCTGGGCAAACTCGCCGAATCCCTGCCCTATCCACATCAGATCCGGCGGATTGCCTGACGCCATCATCACCAGCAGCTTCTGATAATAACTTTGCCCCGGCGCCTCCACAATCTGCACACTGACTTCAGGGTGCTTCTGCTCAAAGGCTTGTGCCACGCGCTGATAACTATCACTGGGATCCGGCTGGACGATAACCGTCAGTTGGATTTTTTTGTTCGCTGGAATCTCAGTCCGCTTCAGAAATCCCTGGCTGACACCATAGACAAGAACCAGAAGCATCAGCCCCAGCAATATCGCCAGGGGCAGTAATCCCCCTTCGCTCTTTTCCTTCTCAGTGTTCATGCAGCAGCTCACCAATATTTCAGCAGCTCATGGAAGTCAAATGAACAGACGCCCGCATTATACGTGACCGCTTCCAGAGCACAACAATTGCACGCAGCGCCATCGAACAACGAAGTGCTACGTCACTTGGCCGGCGACATGAAAGTCCTGGCTACTTGCATTGCGCCAAAAAGCAGCGCCCCCGTCCTTTCATGGCACCATATTTCACAAAAAAAGCCTCCGGAAGACTTCACGAAATTATTTCTTTCGCGATGCGAACTTATGCATCTCGACCGATTCTCGTGAGCCTTCCAGAGGCTTTGCTACTTTCGTCAGCACCACAGAGCTGCCTTTAGCGCTTGTGACGCAAAAGCATCGCTGCCCCGCCACCCAGCATCAACAGTCCCACCGAGGTCGGCTCGGGAATCGGCGCCATTTCGCTGTTGGTCATGCGCCAATACGACAATTCGGCACCGCCCCATACACCTCCGGTTCCGTCACCAAATTGGACCAAGTTATTGTTGGTCGTTGGAGTCGTGCGAATCCACCCAGCGACCGTAATAACTGGCGTATTCGATCCGTCCAGATACATCGCCGATGAATTGTTCGCCACATCAACCAACCAGCGAGCATCGTGCCAAGTGGTGCCAATCGTAGCAGCCGTTGCTTTCATCGGCGTTCCGCCATCATAATAATGGATCGTACTGCGCGAAAAGTTGACAAAGAACAGCGTGTTGCCAGGGTTTCCGTCAACGCGCGGGCGTTGCACCATAACCGAGAACTGATCCTGGGTGGCCGCTACATTTTCATCCAGAAGACGAAAGCGAAAGTCCACCGTAATGGTATCGTTAACGGTGCCAGCTCCCGGGGCAGTTTTCAACTGGAAAAACGGACCATTGCCGTTACTTTGATTATTGTCCATGTACAAGGCTTTTTCGCCTGTGATCGCATCGGTGGTCAGCGAATGAGGATAGGCGGGGACCCACGCCGGAGTTGACGCACCAGGTAGTTTACCATCTGCAGCATTGTACTGCGCCTCCCAGCCACCGCTGGGGGCCACCCAAGCCGCTTGCGAAACCGAGCACGCCAAACCCAGCGCCATCGACGCTGCCAAACCTAAAACATATTTGAAACGCATACGAACCTCCGGAAAAAGGAAATTGGAACAAAAAAACGTTACTCACTTATTGACAGGCAGGGAAAACACGGTTGCATCGACGTGCGGCATACCGCCATCGGTCGCGATGTAATAGACGCACATCACCCTGCCATCCGGGCGCAAAGCAATCAGCGGATAGCCAAGATCGCCTCCTGCCGCTGCAATACCATCAGCGCGGATGATCATTTCGTTTTTGACATCCCACGTCTTGCCGTTGTCGTAACTGATGCTGGCGCGAATACCCATTGGCGTGCGGCGGTATCCATAGGCACAGAGGATGCGCCCATCGGGCAGCACCAGAAGATCAGGGGGATAACCCCAGATATCTGTTTTCTCGGGTGTGCTCCAGGTCAGGCCATCATCATGCGAGATGCTCGAATAGAGATTGCCCAAAACGGAATTGGCCGGATCGGGACGGCTCATCATCAGCACATCACCATTGGGCAAAGAGGCAAGCGCTGATTCATTGATTCCAAAATTCGGCTGACTGAAACCGTTGGGAGTTACCTCAACAAAACTCCACGTCCTGCCATCATCCGCGCTGCGCAGAATAAACTCCTCATCACGGGTATGCCCTTTGCGTCTGCCGTAAACAGCGACCAGGCGCACACCATTTTTGGTGACCGTTTCCGTGGCGTGCAGGTGATGATTCATCAATCCTGCAATATCATCCGGGAGCTCAATCTCGTGTTTTGTCCAGGTCCTGCCATCATCCGTACTGACCTGATAGTGTGCCCCGCCCAGATAGGCAACCTGTTTGTCATTGGCGAGCATGGTTATCTTCTGATCCTTGTCCAGCTCATCTTTTTTGCTGATGGGGACATAGATCCACCCATCGGCCGCCGCTCGAACCAGCGTCCCTTCTTTAGTGCGCCAGGCCGGATTGATGGGCTTCTCGCTGGAATCCTCCCAGGTCAATCCACCATCGGATGAGACCATCTGCTTGTTGCCGCCAGTGGGGTCAATGTGACTGACACGCACCTTGGTGCCAAAAGTGGTGAAATAACGGCCATCGGCAGTTTCCGTCAACGATGGAAACGACGCGTATACATCCTTGCTTTGGTAAAGCACAACCGTTTGCGCATCTTCCAGATTGCTCTTTGCCGGCGTTAAATCAGGATTTCCCACTGTCAGAAATACCGGCCGCGCTGAATCATAATATGCGCCACTCGCCGGCCGGTTCATTGCTGCAATGGAAAACTGATAGCGACCTTCAGGCCACTGAGTCCCATCGAGCGTTATCGAGAAGACGCCCTCGCGCGGGTCCTCATCCTTTTGACCGTTATCCTTCAAAAACGGATCAGGCTTACCGAAATCGGTACTGTAAACGTAATAGTAGCCACTGGAACTAAACGTCAAACCGGCGAGCTTAAGTGATTCGAGGTTGTGCGGCGCGGGGGTTACGTTGCTCAGACGTACTGCATAACTGCCAATTTTAACGTTCTCTGATCCCTCAGCGGCAACCGTAATTTTCACCTTGCCCTTGACCGAATCATCGACTTGAAAGTCTGTAATGTTAATCTGCGCCAGTGCAGCAGAGCCTGCCAGCATGACCGCTGCACCTGCCGCTAATTGAGTACGTTTCAAAATCACCGAAAATCCTTTCGTTATTTGATCTCTGATGCAACCTCGTTGTCTTGTTTACGCGATGACCTAATGAAGTCTGGGCATCAGCGTACTTTCGTAGGCCAGTCCAGCCACCAGTACCGGTAGTTCGGTTGGGGCTTGCTGTTATAGGCCGGGTCGCCCAGGGTATCGATCGCCAGGCTCTCCACGTGACCGTCTGCAAAAGCACAGTTATTCATCCCACGATGCCAGGTGGAATCCATGGCCAATTCCCATCGCCTTTGGCCAGCGCTGGGATCGGGAATAGCAATTACGTTGGTATTGAGTATGTACCACCGCACCTCACCATAGATGATGGTTTCCGTCGGTCGGCGCACTTCGTTCATTTTGTGCTGACGCAAATTACCGTTGATGTTGTAACTGCGGTAGTAACCGCCCCAGAGGGCTTTGTTGGCATCAGACAGATGGATGATGCCATACCCCACAGGCGGCAGTGGTGCGCCGAAATCAGAGTCACCACCGCGCGTCGGATCGCTTGGACAGACCTGCGTTGCTACCGGACCACCGCGATAGGGTGGGACGGCATCAGGCGCGCCGAGATAGGGTCGGATGGCCGTGAACCAAAAAAAGTTCCAGCCGTTGTATATGAGCATGTCAACAGGAATGTAATTATTATTGTCGTTGGCATACATCACCGTTGCCAGCGCAACTTGTCGAAGATTGGACTGGCACTGCACATTCCTGGCCGCTTCACGCGCCTTGTTCAGCGCTGGCAATAAAATACTGATCAGCAGCGCGATGATCCCGATGACGACCAATAGTTCAACCAGCGTGAACGCCGATATCGCGCTTCTCCGACTCGCCTTGAATTGGCGTGCTTGATCCATGATCAAACTCCTTGGGAAGATCTAACTGGACGCCTGTTGTGCATCGCGATTTGAAGTCGCGCGGTTGGCGGCTGATCGCTTGCCAGCAGGCCGACGGCGCGAACCGGTAAACTGTTCCATCTGCGTGATCGTCTCACGGACACTTTGGGGCAATTCCCGCAGCGGTTGATTGAGATCGCGCGGAAAATGCTTGAGTACACCGTCGCGAGCGGCGGTGATATGCTTTTTCATTACCAGACAAGCCGTCTGGCCATCACGCCTGGCGATGGCACGGACGATCCGCAGGTGGTCGCCCCAGGTCATGTAATGCCAATAGCGTCGATAAGTCTGCGGGGCGATCCACAACCGCCCGCACAACTGGGTCAAGATACGCATATCCGCCACGATTTTCGAGGCACGGGGGCTGCCGGAGATATGCAGAATCAGAAGATGAAACGCGACATCCGTCAGCGTCCACTGCTTCTGCAAATCTTCAGGAAATTCAACCCAGTCACTTTCACGCAATTGGAGGCACATCTCGTGCAGACGCTGGCAGTACCCAAATAACTGATCCAACTGCTCCGGCGTGGCACGCTGAGCAGCTTCCTGCGCCGCATACCCTTCCAGAAGCGCACGCAACGAGTAAAGCTCTTTGACATCGCGATAGGTCAATGTCTGGACAAACGCGCCGCGATTGCGAACCAGATCAATCAGACCCTCGGCATCCAACTGATTTAGCGCTTCGCGCACCGGTGTCCGGCTGACCCCGATTTCTTTGGCCAGTTTATCTTCCCGCAATCTGCCACCCATCGGCAGATCACCCAGAAGCAACTTCTGGCGGACGTGGGCGTAGGCAAGTTCTTTCTGTTTCAAAGCCACAGGAATACTGTATACGATTTTAAGTCATCCGACAAGAACAATTTTATATTTTTGAGGATAATAAGCATAACTACTTATGGCTCAATACTTTACAAAGATACAAATATTATTAGACTCTATTGTAAAATCGTGTATATTGCATACAATAGTTCTTGTCATCTATTCAAGGATCCTTTATGAACGACAAAAATCGTATCTTGGTCATCGGGGCGCACCCGGCTGATATTTTCGATCAATCTGCTGGAACCATGGCACATCACACCGCCCGTGGGGACTGGGTGGGCTGCGTGGTGCTCACGCACGGCGCCCGCATTCACGACAGGGTGATCTCTGACGAAATGTTCCACCGCACACAAGTTCCCGAAGCCGATGAGTTAACGCAGATGATGGCTGAACGTTCGGATGTCAAAGCCCAGGAGGTTGTCACGGCCTGCGCCCTGGTGGGCGTTAAGGAACAGGACATCTATTTCTTTGGCGAAGACGATGCTGTTTTGACCGTCAACGATCAGAATGTCCGGCGGCTGGCGCGCATGATCCGGCAAATTAAACCTAATATCATAATCACCCACTTCCCCAAGGAAGATGGCGCTATCGGCAGCCCGCACGCAACAACGGGTCAGATCGTCATGCACGCCTTGTTCCTGGCCGCCGGTGTTGATCCGGGGGATCGCAATCCGCCACATCGCGGCGTACATATCTTTTACTTCGGTCAGGGTGCAGCGGCCGCTCGACGTGGATTGTGGGGTGCTGAAGGTGGCTTCTACAACGATGTTCTGGTGGACATTACGGATGTGGCGCATATCAAGGTAGCGTGTCTGGATGCACTGCAATCGCAAGGCTATGACGGCGCTTATGCCCGCAAGCGCATCGAGGTGAACGATGGCGCTTTCGGCACACTGGCCAGTTCCGCCTACGCTGAGGGGTTCATTCGCAATTCGGCCACCGTTGGGCAATACCTGCCTATTTCAGACATGGACCGAGCGCTGAGCCGCCTGTCAGATCAGGAACTGATTCAGCGACGAAGCTACAGGCTGGATGAAACAAAGATTCCATTCGTCAAGCGCGTGCAACTTAAACCAACCAACGGATTAAAACAGCCAAGTTGATCGTGATGCGCAACCAGCCCCGGCTAACGCCGTCACGCCGAGACACCTGAATCGCCTGATGCTGCTGAAGATCGCCAGATGCAGCCGACGATAGGCGACCAGGCCTGAACTTCCATTGCGCCCAGCTTGATCGGCGGCAATGTCTGCCATTGGTTCTGATGGACGGAATCGCGAAAACGGATCGATGCGTTCATTGGGCTGGAAAACAGATTCAGGATGAACAACATCGTCTGCTGACCATCCGTGCGCGCCAGCGCCCAGAGATTCGGGTTGTCACACTCAATAACCGGCTGACCGCCGGCTTGCAGCAACAACTGGTGCACCACGCGCTCATGTTCGCGCCGCGATTGGCGCCAGTGGAACCCCAGCACAACCGCACAACCACCGCCGGGAGGATTGATTTTCAAACCAACGACAGCGGGTTCAAGCTGCGTGCGCGCAATCACCTGGGCACCGGCGGGCAGGTGTGCGAATTCAAACAGACCGCCGTTGATCAAAAGACCGCCAATTTCCCCCACGCGAACCAGCGGCGCATCGCGGCGGCAGCGCTGCTGTTCAACACCACCCAGATAATCCGCCAGTATCCTGCACGGACGATAATGCTCATCCAGTGTCGGAACCACCGGAGCCAGAATCAACTGGCCGCCAGCCTGAAGATATTGCACCAGTCGTCGTTGCTCACCAGCCGCCATGACCGTGGAACCCGCCACCAGCAACGGGCGCGCGATGTTGTTCAGAATGTCGTCGCTGGATAAATCAATCATCTCCGGCGACCAATGAGCGCACAATGATGTCAGCATCAAACCCTTGCGCATGAAGCTCCATGCCTCGTCGGGTGGCATGAGCAGTTTCTGATCCACGGGCAATTTCCGCGGATGCCGCGATTGATCCAGTGAATAACCGATGCGGCAGTCGCTGACCGCCTCAGCCCCAGCCAGCCAGCGCTGCTGATCCAGCAACCGATTAAATCCCGCGACCGCTTCATACAGCGGGCGAATCTCGCCCGTGGGCGAGACCGGTGCGCCATAGTCATATAGATCGCACGTTGTTCCCGTACCAGCAGGATTTTCACCCCCGGCAAAGACGTAATAGTTGACGCCCTTCATCCCCACCGCCAGATTCAACCCGTACGCGCACGCAGCATCGGAAGGAGTAATCGGCGGCCAATCCGACAGACTTCCCGACGGCATTTCAAAAACCGCTGGCGGAAATCCATACCCGCGCAACAGTTCCATCGACATCAAACACTTGCTGGCATACTTCGGCGATGGCTGATTCTGATCCCAATCGAGATCCAGGTTGTAATAATGATCCGAACCCAGCAGCAGCTCGCCCCGGCAACGTTCCACAGTTTCCCGAAAATAACCCGTCATATACGGGCTGGCACAATTGTGAACCAACGGCACGGTGATTTCATTTTCACGCATCCACCGAACCAGTGTCCGGGCATATTGCGCAACTTGTTCAAAATAAAATGCGCGGTAATCCATCACGCGGCGCAACTGGGCCAGACTGGTGGCTTGAGGCTCCGCCAGTGGAAGCACCTCTGCCATCGAACCGGCTTGCAACTCATAAGCTTCGTTGACGCCCGCCAGGTCTCCGTAACGCTGCTGCACAAATTGCGGCCAGCGCCCCTCTTCCCGACCAATGCCCATCACCTCAGGATGGTAATCCCAACTGCCCAGCCACGCATGCACGCCCATCAATTCATTATCGATCTGGGCGGCCACCACGGCTGCCCCGCGATCAATTTGGTGCGCCGCCAGTATGGGCAAAATCTGCTCATACCAGCGTTGTGTCAACCGTAGAAAATCAGGATGCTGATACGACACCGAGATGAACATCCCGTTCGGCCAGACCAGAGGTGAACCATCAATCCCGCAAGCATTGACCTGTGGATAATTTTTCAGCAACCAGCTTGGCAGACCGGCGTTAAGCAATTCGCTGTACTGATACGGCCCGGGGCGCACAACCGCCCATAACTCCAGTTCAGCACAAAGCTTGAGAAACCGGTTGATATCCAGCGCTGGATCATCCAGGACAAATTTTCCCTCCTCCGGCTCATGCAACAGCCACGGAACATAGGTGCAGACGCAGTTGCCCCCGGCTTCTTTCAGCAGCCGCAGGCGCTGTGCCCATTGATCCGGTGGTACACGAAAATAATGAATTTCGCCGCCGACAAAGAAAATTCGTTCCTGATCGCGCAGGAAACTAATCGAATCAAATGTCAATGGAAGCATGTCGTCTTTCAATCAAGCGTAATCGATCCAAAATAAGTATCCGCCGGGCGCAGCAAAATATCGCGATGGTCCATCCATATGTCCCTAGGATACAGCGGCAATGGCACTACGCCATCCAGATGCGCATGCTGGGAATGGTAGCTGATAAACAACCGGCCGTCACGCACATTACCGCATCACCCGCCAAGTATGGCGAGTCGTTGTGCTCAAAAATAATCAGCACATCGATATTGGTATTCAGCCCATAATATTCCCCCTGAGTGTACGGCACTCGAGCAATCGTCAGCAATGCCGTTCTACGAGGGGTATTGCGATGGTTGACGGTTCACAATTCGCCTGATGACGAACCAGCAACATCGTCAAGCGCAAAGGCATATTAGGCACGCCGCAAAGGGGATTGGGGTCGCTGTCGGACCGGACGCTTATTGGAAATGGCAAGTGCCTCGGGGAGACGCCAGATGCCTTCGTAAAGTCTGCTTGGCTGCTTCAATATCCCCGTCGATAAGATGGCGCAGAATCTCCCGATGATCACGCAGCGTGGCCTGTGCTGCATCCAGCCAGCGCTGCGACCGCAGCACCGCATCATGGAGCATCGGCAACGGCGCCCGCTGGTAGATCGTCCACATCCGCCGGTTGCCCGCCAACTCCACCAACGACTCGTGAAATCGTCGATCCGCCTCGCTGAATCCCAGCGAATATCCACGTTCCAGAAACCGTTCCAGATCGTCACACGCCAAAGCCAGCGGCTTGAGACGCCGGGGGGTATTGGTTCCGGTGGCCACCAGAATCTCCATCGCCCCAATCTCGATCACCAGCCGCGTCTGTAAAATCTCGCAAATATCCTCATCGGTCAGCATCGGTACGAAATAACCGGTTTGCGGGCCTTTTTCGATCAATCCCTCAGCTTCCAGACGGGCAAACGCTTCGCGCAGCGCCGCACGATTGACATTCAACTGACTGGCCCAGGCTGGTTCTTTCAACCGCTGACCGGGCGGAATCTTCTGGAGCAGCAGCAAGCGGCGCAATTGACGATGGGCTTGTTCGCGTTGGGCCACAAGCCTTCCCCGACTGGTTGACACAGCGATGCGCGGCATGTAACTTGTTTACATAGATATGAATAATGTGTCAACACCATCTCTGGTGATCGACGCTCCGACCGTGCGGCGGAATCTCGATCGTATGGCTAGATTTTCCGCGCAATACCAGATCAACATTCGTCCGCATACCAAGACCCATAAATCAAAACTCATCGCCCGATTGCAGCTTGAACATGGTTGCCGGGGATTAACCGTAGCCAAAGCGGGCGAGGCGAAGATTATGGCCGATGTCAGCAATGATCTGTTGCTGGCCTACCCGGCACTGGACCCAGCCCGCGCCTCCGTGGCCGCCGCGCTGGCGCAGACGATCACACTGCGCGTGGCGGTTGATTCAGAATTGGCTGCCCGCGTCTTATCCGAGGCCGCTCGCGCTGCCGGTTCAACCCTGGGAATGCTGGTTGATCTGGATGTCGGGCTGCATCGTACGGGGGTGCAGTCGCCGCAGTTGGCGCTGCAGCTGGCACAGACGATTACCAGGCTGCCGAATCTGCGACTCGATGGCCTGTTCTGTTATCCCGGACAGGTCTGGGACAAACCAGATCAGCAGGACAAGTCCCTGCAGAAAGTGGAAGCCCTGCTGGAACAGACGCTCGATTTATGGCGGCGTGATGGGTTATCCGCGGCAATCGTTTCCGGCGGTTCGACGCCCAGCGCCTTCCAGTCCAATCTAGTCCGGCAATACACGGAAATTCGGCCCGGGACCTATGTTTTCAATGACATGAACACGGTGCGCGGCGGTTTTTGTCAGATCGAGGATTGTGCCGCCCGGATCATC
>WBZR01001130.1_pt1 | contig 35673 bp, 36 predicted proteins | sample 5204231 | NCBI WGS metagenome assembly WBZR01 (sample SAMN12412403, study PRJNA552823) | activated sludge metagenome | isolation source: activated sludge from anammox sidestream of wastewater treatment plant... | place: USA: Virginia | collected 2017-08 | reverse complement strand
TAAAAACCCTTTTTGGGTCAGGGATGGTTGCTTATAAAGGTCGCACCTACGGAGCTCTGATTCCGGTTACGATCAATATCCTACCAAATGGCCGTGCTTGCAGCACTTTGAAGATGAAGCGGGATAACCAAAAGTGGAGAGGAGGGAAACCGGCACACAATTCAAATAAATTTTTTGTAACTATTCACCTCAAATTGTCTATAATCTACGGCTTATCAATACCTAAAGCTCCCAATATTTATTTAACCACTAAATTGCAGTGCAAACAACAAAAGGTCTATCGCACTGCATATTTCCCCGGACAGCCGGGACAGGCGTGGTGGAAGGAGAATCTTGAAATTTTTCGTTAGACCAAGAAATAACCTGTTGAATATTATCACATTGCCACCAAAAAATACCCGCTAATGCAATTTTCTACCACGAAATGGCACTAAACAGCACGAAATGCTTTCGTGTCATTTCGTTTATTTCCCCGGACGGCCGGGACAGGCGTGGTAGGATAAAGAGAACTCGAACTCTTTCTTATTAGGTGAATAGTTACAATTTTTAGATCTTCAGGTGAGTAGTTACAGAAAATCAAGGAATTGGACTTGATATTGCAGGCCTTGCTTGTGTCACTCTGATGGAGCTTGATGCCTCCTGAATATGAAGAAAAGATGATAACATCTTATCAATAAACGTTTACAAGTAGTCTGAATATTCAGATTTAAATATTAAAACATCGCCATCAAACTATCTGGGAGCCTCATCCTGGCACTTCAAAAAGGGACACAAAAAAATACGCAATCCGGAGTGGACTGCGTATAATATAAAAATACTACCTCTTATTCAAAAAAAACCAACTTTTTCATTTCTGTAAGTTGGCTCGTTCATGGAGCCCTCATGTAAGCGTGTTAGTATAAGTGTGTGTATTTTGGTACGCGCTCCTTTGAACTGATGCAACAAAGATATACAGCGACTAAAGTGTTTTCAACAATATTCCATTAATTGAGCACGAAAGGGGGAAGATTTGAGTTCCATTACAATAAATAATATGTGTTATTGCCTGATAATTAAAATTTGTGATTAATAATTACTTAAAATGTTATAACTTGATTATATATTCTTTAATACTTTTTTAATTTTAATAGATATTATTTATAATCCAAACACGAGATTAAAACAATTAAATTGAGACTTTTTACTTCGACAAAATTGAGATAAATGAGGGTAAATAATCAAATCTAACTGCAAAATGGATGGAATAAACACGATTTTGCTATTTTTAATACCATCAGAATTAACAAATAATTATAATATGATCCATCCAATGCGACTGGAATTTACAACAAAGTACCAACATTATATTTTGCATTTTGAGAATCAATCTCACTTTTATCTCTGAAGTAAAGAGTGTTGACAGCGATTTGAATTATCCCCATCAAAGAGTTTTGATACCGATTATACTCATCTTGTCTCTTTTTACCTACTGTTTATCTATAATTGAAACCGGGTGTAAACCTTTCACTTATCTTTGAAGAAAATTTATCAAACCATTGATGGATAAAGTTAAAAATAGGTTTCTGATGCTATACAAATTCCTGACATCCAGGATAGTATATCATACTGCCTTTTGGCTGGCTTTATTTATCTTCCTGATTATCCTGCAAAAAAACAACACCGGATTTTGGCTGGCTTTCATTTCTCAGTTAGGGCAAGTAGGCTTTTTCATGATTTTAGTCTATGTCAATATCAACTATCTGGTCCCAAGATTTCTCAGCAAGAATAAACTGTTCATTTATCTGGCCTACTTTGTAGCCCTTGTCATTCTTGTTACTTTGGCCCGGGTAGTGTTTGAATATTGGATTTACCCCGGCCAAAGCTCCCTGAGAAACGAGCTTATCTATTCCGGTCAATATATTTACTTTATCCTGCATTTCTTTATCGGCGTGGCTTCTACCCTATTTGTCATCAGCACCCAATGGGTTAGAAGCGAGCGCGAAAAACAAGAAATGAAAACGGAACAGATTCAGACAGAATTAAAGTTTCTGAAATCCCAGATCAACCCCCATTTTCTTTTCAATATCCTGAACAGTCTTTATGCATTGACACTTAAAAAATCCGATCTCGCACCGACCATGGTCATCAAATTGAGTGAGATGATGCGTTATATGTTATATGAATGTAATGAAAAACGAGTTCCCCTTGAAAAAGAAATCAACTATTTAAGGAATTACCTCGACCTGGAAAGATTGAGGATCGGCAATAAAATGGATATCGAATTGAACGTCGGAGGAGATCTGCAAGAAAAATACATCGCACCATTGATCTTTATCAATCTGGTGGAAAATGCTTTCAAACATGGTGGCATAGGAGTCAACATGGACAAGGGATATGTAAGGCTCAACATAACAGTGGACGGACATATCATTTATTTTTCTCTGCAGAACACCAAGCCGATCAGGTCAATAGAGAGCAAACGGCTGAAACCGACAGGTGGCATAGGCCTTCAAAACGTAAAGAACAGACTGGATATCGTATATTCAAATAACTATTCAATCAAAATCAAGGAAGACGCAGATACTTATGGCGTGGACCTTACCCTATTGTTGGATGATAAAATATCAGAACTATGATCAATGTACTAATTGTCGATGATGAGCCTTTGGCTTTGGACATTTTGGAAACTTACATCGAGCAATCACCCGACCTTCGCCTCATTGCCAGATGTGAAAGTGCTGCTCAGGCAATGGAGGTCCTGAATAATGAAAAGATAGATCTCATGTTTCTGGACATCCAGATGCCGGAAATGACGGGAATAGATTTTCTAAAATCATTGGAGCATCCGCCATTGGTTGCTTTTTGTACAGCTTATCCAAACTTTGCGGTTGAAGGGTTTGAGCTGGATGCCCTGGATTATTTGCTTAAACCGGTCTCATTGGAGCGATTCAACAAAGCCATCAACAAGGCAAGAGAGGAGTTGAGCCATAAGGTGGAAATCAAGTCTGAATCGAAAGCGACTTCCAATCCTGATTATATCTTCGTCAAAGCCGACAAAAAACTGATGAAGATCAACTATGACGATATCTTATACATAGAAGGATTGAAAGATTATGTCATCATCCGAACTGAACAGACACGGATCATCACGCTTCAGACCATGAAAAGTTTAGAGGAGAAAATGCCGCTTGACAAATTTATCCGGATTCATCGCTCCTTCATCGTTTCGATTGATAAGATCAATGCCATCGTGGGCAACATGGTTGAAATCATTGAAAAAAATCAGTCCAAACTTTTGCCCATCGGCAAGAATTACCGGGATGAGTTAAGCGACATGATCAATCAAAATAAATTGTAGGCAAATAAGTATCAATTACTTATAAGTTAAAAGCGGCACTCCTGATCAATACGTTTTTAGGCTTTTCATGAAGACAGCGTCTTTCTCTTCTGGCGTCATATTCGATTTATACCCCGGAATGGCAGACTCCCAATTGCCATATCCCGAATTGGGCAATACGATGAATCTCGAACCGAATTCACTGGACAATTCATCAGCCTTTTTATTTCTGTCTTCCTGAGAAAGTTTATAGAATACCTTGGAAAAATCATTGAGATTGTCACCAAGATACATGATCACTTCATAGTTCTTCAACACTTCCTGACGGCGTGCCTCCTTGTCGGATGTTTCCTTCATCAACATCAGATGCGTGTCATCGGCAAATGGAAATCCCAACTGCTTGAGATTCTTAAGTGTTCCCTCACGTTCAGCCTCCGCCCTGTTAGTGATGTAAAAAACAGTCACATCCCTTATCGAGGCATGATTGAAAAAGGCAATTGATCCCGGATAGGCCACAGCATCGCCCTTGGCTGTCCATTCCGTCCAGGACTTGACATCAAATTCATTGCCAAGCTCAGCCTGACGGACCGCATAAGGTGAATTGTCCAGAAATGTCTCATCGACATCCGTAACGATGGCCAGTGGCTTAGAATGCGGCTTGCTTTTTTCCTGATCGATTACAAGCCTCGCAATATTATACGCCTGATAACACAATGCCCTGAACTCACCGGCATTTTGTTGCCATACTGCTGAATACACCTTCCCATTGAGTGCAATGTCATGAATCTTGCGATCAGATACCGGGCTAACCTGAGCTTCGGCGCCGGCCGGCCTTGATCCATGATGATATACGGTGGACGATGTCTTGCAAGAAGTCAAAAAAAGCAACAACATCATTGGATAAACAAACAGGCTAATCTTCTTCATACTCTTATATCGATTTATTTATTTGTAGGGAGCATGACTCCATTACGAATTCAATTGCTTTATTCTCCAAAGATAAGATTTTGAACGAAAGTTCTTCTATTCACTTACCCATTTATTGTTTTTCTTGTCGCTGTCCAGCATCCTGTTGGAAGGATCGATGGTCACCGAGTGAATATCCGCAAAACGGACATCCAGTCTGAAACTATAGTCGGGATTGGTCCAGTTCCAGGCCTCCAGCGATTTTAACCCCGGCATACCAACGTCAACTTTCTTTGCCTCACGCATCAGGTCGATCGGAATGGTATAAAAAAGCTTTGTCCCGTTTTTCAATTCGACGGTTATATCGACAGGCATAGGCATTTGAGTTTTTTTCCCAAGATATATTTTAGCTCCTGCAGCATCATCTTCCACCTTCTCTACCGAATAATCCGGCAGCATAGTGGTGTTGATCATATATTGGTAATACCAATCCAATTCCATGCCCGACTGCCGCTCCATCAAATTGATCAAATCCTGACCCGTAGGATGCTTAAACTTCCAGGTATTATAGAATTTCAACAGGCCAGACCGCAATACTTCTTCACCAATGACATAACCCAACTGCGATAAAAACAATTCACCTTTGACATAAGAGGCAACAGAATAGGCTGCATTGGTCGTAAAGTGATCCGCATGGGTCGAAAGTGGTTCTGCCTTGCCTGATAATGTAAAGTTGATCAAAGAAGATGCATCCCTTTCAAACGGATTCGCTGAAACCTTTCCGGGATAAAGCCCCCTGGAGCGCAGATGTTCCTTTACCAACTCTTCAGCGTAAGACGTAAAACCTTCATCCATCCATGCATAGAGCGATTCATTGAAGCCCAATACGCCCTGATACCAGGAGTGCATCATTTCATGTACACAGACACTGACCAGACTATTCAGACTCAACTCGCCCATCACCAATGTTGCCATCGGATATTCCATTCCTCCGTCACCCCCCTGGATAAATGAATACTGAGAATATGGATATATGCCGAATCTTTCAGACGCATAATTGATGGCTTCCTTCATTATAGGTTGCAGGGCTTTCCATGTTTTAGCCACTTCCGGTTTATCCTTATAAGCAAAAACAAGATCCAATCCGGGCCCTGCTGAAATGCGATCGATCGTGTAATGTGGGTCCGCAGCCCACATAAAATCATGTACATTATCCGCCACAAAGTGATGCGTTGTAAATCCGGCAGGTGTAGCTGTCCGGTCTTTGGATCTTCCTGTCTGCGGCACCAGCGTTCCGGTCCCTGCAATCTTGAACGAATCCGGTACAGTCAGGAAAACATTGAATTTTCCCCATACCCCGTAGAATTCTCTTCCGACATACGGATCAGTCGCCCAACCATTCCTGTCATATTCCGCCAACTTAGGGTACCACTGAGACATGGAATAAGCCACGCCTTCTTTATTGTACCTTCCTGTCCTTCTGATCTGTACAGGCACCTGACATTCATAATTCATGACCAACCTCGTAGTCTTCCCGGGAAGGATCGGTTTATTCAAAGTTACTTTCAATATTGTACCATTAACGGAAAAATCCTTTACCATGGACTTATCCTGTGCAATATCACGAATCCTATAGTCTCCCCACTCATTTGGTTCCAGCTTTGATATCCTGTCCATAACACGGCTGTCAGGATCGGCAATGGTCCTGCTCCTTACATCCATTTCACTATTCGGCTGGAAAGCGTTGAAATAGAGATGATAATACACTTCATTGAGCGTATCCGGAGAATTATTGGTATAGACCAGATCCTCGACACCGGCCATGGTATGCTTACTCGCATCGAGCGTGACATGTATCGTGTAATCAACGTGTTGCTGCCAGTAGCAATTTTGCGAATCGACAGTGACCAATATAAGTAACAATAAGGATGAGAAGTAAAATTTCAATAGCTTCATGGAAAATGTCATTAACTAAAATTATCCGTATTTATGAATTTTGAATTTAATTATCTTGATTGGACATGTCTGGAAGTGATTTGCATGATTATCAGTATGTTATCTTACAGAATTCCTCATTCATCAGCCATCTCTTCCCTCTGATCCCTTCGTCGCCCAGAACTTCCGCTCCGCTCCAGCATTTTTCATTTTTCATTCCTTCATTTTTAATTCCTTAATTCCTTCATTCCTTCATTCCTTAATTCCTTAATTCCTTCATTTTTAATTCCTTCCCTCTGACTCCTCCGTCGCAGAGGACTTCCGCTCCGCTCCAGCATTTTTAATTCCTTAATTTTTAATTCTTTTCCCCTATTCACTACTAATATCCGATCTTCTTCTTATGCTTCCTGAAATTATATTTCAGACTTATCATCTTAAGTGCCGTAATGGCTGCCTCCCGACCCTTATCGCCTTTACTGCCACCTGCTCTCTCCCTTGCCTGTTCCTCATTGTTGGGTGTAAGGACTCCGAAGATAACAGGCACATCACTCATTAGACCAAGCTGCATGAGAGCCGAGGATACCGCGCGATTGATGTGCTGATCATGGCTTGTTTCTCCTTTGATGACACATCCCAGGCAAATAATGGCATCATATTTTCCATTTTCAAGCAAAAGTTTTGCGCCCATAGGCAGCTCAAAAGCTCCCGGGACAGTCAATTCAGCCCATTGGCTTTCGTTCAGGCCTGCTTCTACCAATGTGGCCTTGGCGCTTTGTTTCATAGAACGTATAATCTCCGGATTCCATTCCGTTTCAACCAAACCGATTTTCAATTCAGCAGCAAATTCGGAAATATTGGGCATTTGCAGTGGCGTATGTTTTGCCATATTGACTTACGAATATTTGTTTTCCCTATAAATGGCTTGAAAATAATTTTGTTCATACCCGGACCGGGATTGCCAAAATCAACAATATTACAGTTTAGGCCATTGGATTGGCCTCACGATGTCAACAAAAAAGATATATAGTACGAAAAATTACCAGTTCATGTCTTCTTCAGTAGCATTGCCGGCACGTCGCTTCTCATACTCCTGTTCAAGCTCTTCCTGATGCTTTGCAAATTCATCAAAGTCGTAATCAGGCATCAATTCATTCTTGATATGATCTATGGTATCCTGCAATGCAGCCAAAAATCTATTAAGGTCTTCCTTATAGACAAGGATTTTGTGCCTTTCCTGAGCATCAGAATTGAATTTTCTGGTACTCTCCGTAAGCGTAAGATAGTAGTCGTTACCTTTGGTTTGTTTTACATCAAAAAAGTATGTCCGCTTCTTCCCCGCCCTGAGTTTGTTGGAATAGACACTGTCCTGTTTCCTGAATGGTTGGTCCACTGTATTAAATTTTATTTATTCTATAATTCAAGCAAATATATAATTATTTGATTATAAATTATCTTTTGGCTTTTCTTTATTTTTTTGAAAACACAGTCCACCATATGATATTTGTCAAACAATATTACTTTCAAAAAATGTATCTTGGCGTTTCCCATGATTTTTTTATACTTGTAAAAAATATATATGGCACAGCCGAGATTTAGAAATATTTATGTTGCAGCCACCAATCAACATATAGGCAAGACTACTTCCACTCTGGGTTTGGTCGCAGCCTTCATCAATCGGGGCTTGAATGTGGGCTATTGCAAGCCAGTCGGTCAGCAATCACTTAGTTTCCACGACCTGATTGTAGATAAGGACACCATCCTTTTTGCCGATCTGATACGCTTCCCGATCAGGCAGGAGGTGCACAGCCCTGTAATCCTGGGTACCGGCGCAACAACCGAATTCATCGATCATCCGGATAAATACAACTACCCGGATAAAATCAGATTTGCCCAAAATGTACTTGAAAAAGAACATGAATTGACGATCTATGAAGGCACCGGACATCCCGGAGTAGGAAGTATTGTCAATTTGAGCAATGCAGACGTGGCTTCCATGGTCAATGCAGGCGTCATCATGGTCGTGGATGGCGGTATCGGCAAGACCATCGATCGCCTCAACATGTGCCTTTCCTTATTCCGCGAAAAAAAAGTTGACCTAATCGGCGTAATCGTCAACAAGGTGGAAGAAACCAAAATTGAAAAAATACATCACTATCTCGGCAAGGCAATGGCGTCAATGAATCTGCCCCTGTTGGGCTTGATGCCATACGACAAGACGCTCGGATACCCGATCATGAAGTCCATCATGGATGCCATCAAAGGAGAAGCCTTATATAATAGTGATATGTTGAACAATAAGGTTGAAGATATTTTGGCCGGCTCTCTGATGGACGTGGAACAACTGAAATCCGACAAAGGCCTCTTGCTCGTCGTCAGCACCGGCCGGGTCAACGAGGCGATCAACAAACTGGAACTAATCAGCAAGATAGCCGGAATCCGGGTCTCACCTCTTGCCGGCATCGTGGCCACCGGCGAAGGGAACATCAATGCCAAGAGCATAAAGTACATCGAAAAAAACAGGATACCGCTGATCAGCACTTCGTTGGACACATACGGAAGCGTGATAAAAATCTCGAAAATAGAAGTAAAGATCAACCTGAATACGCCATGGAAGGTACAGCGGGCGATTGAGCTCATCAGCAATAACGTTGATCTCGATGCAATCCTCGATTATGCAGTGGTAAAAAGGTAGCGAGTAATCAGCCGAGGAGTAAGGCAATCCGTCGATTTTCCATGTGACACCACGACACACAGGACTTCCGCTATGCTTCAGCACATCACTTTTCACTAATACACATGCCATGCCTTTGCCAGGGAAAGCGTGTAAGCGTATCATTAAATGCTTATTACCTTATGACAGATGCACCCTCAGGAAGAAGGAGCAACAGCATAATCAAAAAGCAATTTACTCAAGGTATCAAGAGGAATAATGATGATTTGATCAAAAAAATTAAAAAGAAATCAATCGACCCTAAGTTAGACATTGACCGGAATGCCATGGGCTTCACAAAATTTTTCCAGTTTATTCTCCCGTTCCAAAACACGGATAGATGCTCCCCACATGCCCTTGCTGTTAAAGTTGATCGTGGCTATCCTCATCACCCAAAGGTCCCGAACCCTTATATCTTTGATATTTTCGAGGGGCATAGTCGAATGTTTAAAATAGTTGGAAATGTACATCCTCTCATCATCTGCTTCTACCCTACGCAATCTAAGTGCAAAGAAAATGTTGATCAAAGACAAGATAACCAAAAGTATTACAAAAGTCATTTTGGTAGAAAAGGAAAAATAAACATCCTGATCAAGCAGTGGTCCAAGAAATGCACCAAGTGTGCCTAAAACCAGCAATGTCCAGGAGAACGCCGGAAGGAATATAACATAAAACAAAGTGAGGTTGGAGGAATAACGTTCCATATCAAGATTTTTACAAAGGTAAGCAAAAGAAGCACTATTCGACAGTTTCTCCTTTTTCGAGCAATGCCTTTTCTCGTTGCTCAAGTTCAGCCTCCTCAATCTTTCGTCGTTTCTCAATGCCTTTATATACTCGAGCAGAGACTCCAATGCTGGCTTCGTAAAGGATGTAAAGAGGAGTCGCCAATATCATCTGAGACACAACATCTGGCGATGGCGTCAATACAGCAGCCACAATCAGAATTATGATAATGGCATATCTGCGGCCATTTCTCAAAAAACCCGGTGTCAATATTCCGGCTTTTGTAAGGAAAAATGAAACTACAGGCATCTCGAATACAAGACCTACCGGCAAGGTAAACATGATCATGTAATTGATATACGAATTGAGTGTAGGTGTAGCAAGCGTGTCCGCCAGTTCATACCCGGCAAGAAAAGAAAGCGCAAATGGAGCAATGAAGTAATAACCAAATAAAACTCCGGCAATAAATAGTATGGAACATATCAAAACAATTCCCCTGGCTGACTTTCTTTCTACTGGGTACAGCCCGGGCTTGATAAATCTCCAGAATTCCCAGAATACGTATGGAAACGCCACGATCAGTCCCAGAATTGCCGATACAGTGATATGTGTTGTAAATTTTTCAGCGAGGTCACGTGTGATCACATCAAAATGAGTGGGTTGGATACACATCATTTCGCCAAAAGAGCAAAACAATCGATAGGTAAAGAAATTTGGATCGCGGGGTCCATAAACTACGGTCTTGAAGAGAAAATCCTTCTGCATGAAAAGGACAGTAGCTATGACCAACACTGCAATAACAGACCGTATGATATGCCATCGCAAGGCCTCGAGATGCTCAAAAAATGTCATCTCTTTCTCCCCGGTATTTGTGCTGTCAACTTCGACCTGATCCAGTGGCATTACAATTTTCTTTAACTTTCAGTGAGCAAAGGTAAAATTTTGTTCATTCCATAGTTGCAAATAAAATGAAAAGCGGCCTCAGATCCTCAAAAAATTTTTTACTAAATTACTTTCTACTAAAAGGCGAAAGGTTTAGTTTCGGCCTAAAGCCGACTTAAGTTACCAACCTGGCTTTGTGAATCTTTGTGAAAACAATTTGTGTCCTGCATGCCATTATATCGCCAGGCAAACTGTTAAGAAAGGACGTTGCATAACTTTGCGTATATCTTTGCGAATCTCTGTGGTTAAGTCTTTTTAACGCAAACACAAATAACTCACGAACACAAAGATTATGCTAAAGCCTTAGCCTGAAGGCGAGGGATTTTCCCCCATATTGATACATTAATAGATTCCAGATGCAGGCTTGGGCGACTTCAGAACTTACTTTCAGAAATAAAAAAAACCCTGTACTCAGAGATGAATACAGGGCCCAATTATGAAAACTTCAAATCACCCCATGTTTGTGGCGTATTTTAATTCCCGCCGGAATCTTCACAAAGTGCAGCTTCTTAAAAAAACCCTGTACTCAGAGATGAATACAGGGCCCAATTATGAAAACTTCAAATCACCCCGTGTTTGTGGCGTATTTCAATTCCCGCCGGAATCTTCACAAAGTGCAGCTTCTTAAAAAAACCCTGTACTCAGAGATGAATACAGGGCCCAATTATGAAAACTTCAAATCACCCCGTGTTTGTGGCGTATTTTAATTCCCGCCGGAATCTTCTTCAACTTTTTTGAAGAATTACTTGAAGACGCTCAAGTTATCATTATAACATCACAAATGTATTAAAAGTTTCAAACAACAAAAAATTATTTTTCTTTTTTTATTTGCGACGCCGATTCGTTAATCGGATGGAAGACTCTTTCGTTGTATCTTCTACACAAAGATAAGTCTTAATTTCTTTTTTCATATCCCCATTAACATTTTTTTTAGTTTTTTGAAGACTGTATATCTTTTATACATCATAAAACACTGTCTGTCAAATACCAATCCAATTTTCATGATTTCCCCGCCTTTTAACAAAAACCGCCATTTCGCACTTCTGTCATTCTTTGTTTAGAATCTTTTACCTATGGAAATCCCAAATCGACCGAATATATCCGAACTATAGTCAGTTGTTCTGAAGTTCCTGCCGATTCCGCCAAAGAACTCGAACACAGCAGAATTGGTCATCATGATTTTTCCTCCGATCGAAAGTGAGGGCCCAAAGCCTACCTCCTTGGCAAAAACAGTATAACCTGTATTATTGACCGGGTCGTAGTAATAATCCTTTGCATATCGCTCTCCGAACACAGTAAGGCCACCTTCGAAGAAGAAACCGGATGCGTATTTCTTGCCGGTATAAAATCTGTAATAAGGTCCGGCCATAAAGCCGTAATCCCACAGTCGATAATTATCCACATTTACATTGGCGAAAATCCCCAATCCGGACCGGTCGCTCAACAAGTATTCGTATGAAAGATCCGGATTGCCCACAAGTAGGTTCACGACATTCAGCTTGACTTCATTTCGATATACCTTATTTACATCTTGTGCATTAAGGCCTGTAGCCAGCATTATAAAAAGGAAAATCAATTTTCTCATTCCTTTAATTTTTAAAGTGAAGATAGGCATTATATCCAATTTCGATAGTCGAACTCAACAAAACCCTATTCATTTAATATCTGTCGGCTTTGCATTTAAACATATTCATTACCTTCCGCAGTTATTAATTTACTTTTGCGTTATATCTATATATTCAACGACACATCAAACAACTTTCATTATGTATAAAGTCAAAAATCTCACAAATTATTTCCTTTTTGCAACAGTTGCCCTGCAGATCATATTTTTTGGCTCATGCGGATCATATAGCAGCATGCAGACAGCCAGGACGGTTGAGGCCGGTACAGGCGAGGTCGGCCTGGGTTTGTTCTATCCCTATGGAGTGATCAACGCTGTCGTCCAGGTTGCCGACAAAGAGAAGAAGAACTTCACCATACCATATATACAGGCAACTGGAAAATATGGCATCATCGACAGGCTGGATGCCGGTATCAATATTAGCACCTTCGGCCAACTGGGACTTGAGGCCAAATATCAGTTTTTTGGTGACCAGGAATCGCTTTTTGCAGCCGCATCAGGCATTGGCTTCAACACTTTCTTCTTTTATTATTATGACTTTCAGATACCGATACATCTTTCGGTACATCCTTTAGAGAATCTGGGAATATATGCAACGCCAAAATATATAGGCCAGTTTATCAACTCATTCGGACTGGCAAATACTTACTTCGACTATGCCGGTATATCGGGAGGAATCATGTATGGCGATCGGGTAAAGATCGGGCTAGACATAACGGCTGCTTTCCCGCTTCGCAAGATATACTCCATCGACGTCTTTCCAAATCTATACAATTTCGGGGTAGGTGTCAAATGGAAGATCGGCGGAAAAGGAGGTAAAAAGTCCCCTTACAGGTTCTAACCCAAAGGAGAAACTTAACACCACTGCTCCATTACTTTAGCATTTTACCAAAAGTTCACACAAGGTAGCCATCAAAACCAAATAGATGTACAAGTGTCATAGTCACGACCTGACAGAAGAGCCGGCATTAATTGACCAGGCAATTTTGTTTTACAGAAGTTCCTGAAATGGATGCTCCCCACTATGCTTGCATTCACCATGTGAAGGATTTTATTCAAATCACATAAATATTTCGTAAATATTCACATGATAAGAAAGAGTGCAGATATTCTTATATACTACCACGCCTATACCGGTTATCCGGGGAAGTACACGGTATGTAAGGCTTTTCGTGGTTAGTAAAATAATTTTGTGGATAAATATAGATTCCGGCGCTCACCTAATTAACAGCATTTAAAAGAATCAAATCAATTTGAGGTGAATAGTTACGATATTTCAAAAATGTTTTTACCTTTGCACACTATTTTACGGAGAGTTGGCCGAGTGGTCGAAGGCGCACGCCTGGAAAGTGTGTAAGCTCCAAAAGGGCTTCTAGGGTTCGAATCCCTAACTCTCCGCTACTTTTGTTTTTACATCTTCATTTCCTCATGCTTCCCCGATTGTCTGTCATTCTCACTATTCCGGTTTCAGCCGATAAACCGTCGAATATACATCTCCCTGTTGCTATACCATCAAATTCTCAACCGGTCGATCCTGAACTTTCAAATACCATTTACCGTATCCCATTTTTTTGGAGAAATGACACAACCTTTTTTCTCCCTTCACAACGGATCGAAATCCTGCACCTTATGTAATCGTGTGCATAACATTTTTCAATCTTCTTCGAATAAAAGCCTAACGATCTGGATGTTAGCTGCGTTGTTGGTGACTTTACCGTTTGTTCGTCGTTTGATAGCTTCGCAGTTTGATTTCCCCCTTTCAAACGTACGATGGTCCATCAAACGCGAGATAGCGCATCAAACTCCAAACTATCAAGCCTCGCTATTTTTTGATTTCACATTGACACCTTCGCGACCGCAGTATTACTTCCGCACAGAAAATGAACATCTCTAACGCTGTTATACATCCCTTATGTGCAATTTGTGATGCACACTATGTAATCGCTTGAACAGTTTATTTTCAGAAATTTCATTAAATTTGTAATCTAAAACAATCATTTATGTTTTCCAAGGCCTGTGAATATGCAATCAAAGCTGCCATCTTTATAGCCGAGCGCTCACTTAACAAACAAAAAGTCAGCCAACAAGAAGTAGCTGAAGCTATTGCCGGGCCAAAAGCTTTTACTGCAAAGACACTCCAAAAATTGACGAAACAAAAACTCATCAGCTCCATAAAAGGGCCTAATGGAGGGTTCTATGCTACACCTTCACAGCTCAACAATGTATTCCTGATCGATATCGTGGATGCAATTGATGGCCTGGAATCCCTGACAGGCTGCGGCTTGGGCCTTTCGGCATGCAATGACGACAAACCATGTCCCGTCCACCATGAATATAAACCGATCCGGGAAAAAATGCTTCAGATGCTTTCATCAACCAATATCAAGCAGCTGGCAAAAGATACAAAGAAAGGCAATACCTATCTCTCCAGATAACAACTACAATTATTCTTCGACAATTAATGCAAAAAATTATCAGACAAGACATACATAGCCTGGAAGATATTCAACTGATGGTAGATACGTTCTATTCCGAAATCAGGCAGGACGAATTGCTCGGACCTATATTCAACCGCATCATTGAAGACAGATGGCCTCAGCACCTGCAGAAGATGTATTCCTTTTGGCAGACTGTCCTGACCGGACCACACACTTATCAGGGCGCACCTTTTGTCCCTCATGCAAAATTACCCGTAGATAAATTACATTTTGACCGATGGTTGAGTCTGTGGAATAAGACGGTCGATAGCTACTTCGAAGGGCCGATAGCAGAAGAGGCAAAATGGAGAGGGGACAAAATGGCTGCTATGTTCCTTACCAAAATTGAATTCCTCAGGACATCAGGTCAACACTCCCTGATATGAAAATCATAGCGAAGCAACCGCTGACAATAGCTTGCTCCTACCTATGGATCGGATTCGTCTGCGCAATAAGCCTGCTGGAGACCTGGATCAACACCAGAAGCATCGGTTCTACACCTGACGCCGAGCTGGGCCGTATCGTCTTTTTGTACGTCAACAAAATCGAATGGGTTCTTGCCGCCTCCATACTTTTAAATATAATATTCTACAAACACCTGACCGGATTATTCTCCTACCTATTGTTCTCCGCAGTATTGATCATCTTGGCCAGTCAAACCTTCTGGCTACTTCCAGAATTAAGGGAACGCGTCCTGAACCACGTGCACGGCGAGAACCTCAGACCAACATATCTGCACATTTATTATATAACCGGCGATATCGTCAAGTGTGTGTGCCTGTTGTTATTTTCCTTTACCATGTTCAGGCAAATCGATTGAAAGCCTTTCGCAGCTACAATACGGATTAATAATAATCCAGGATAATTTAAAATATTTATCATCAAGCAAGGTGGAATTGATAATAATTTTCAAAAAAGGCTTGCACTTCAAATAATGATGTATTTTTATGGCAAATAATAAGTGAAACATAGAGATATAGCTTGCTGATTGACTACGACATATTAGTAACCTATGGTGGAGTGGCCAGAAAGTATAAAAAAGGCGTTGTCATCTTCCATGAGGATGATATACCTCATTTTTATTTTCAGGTATTGGAAGGAAGCGTCACTGTCCTCTCTACCAATTCTGAAGGAAAGGACCTGATCCAGGGAATATACTCTCCCGGAGACGGTTTTGGCGAGCCCCCATTATTAGCCAACAAACCCTACATCACTACAGCAATAGCCAACTGCGACAGTGTAATTATAAAAGTTGGAAAAGAAAACTTTCTAAGTATCCTGAATGATTTCCCGGAGATCACACTCCGTATTCTGGGTTATCTGGGCGAAAGGCTTTACCAAAAATATTATACATCCAGACTGTTGACAAGCCATACCCCGGAAGAAAAAATCAGTTATTTCCTCAACAATCTAAGACTCGGTCCGGCAAAGGAGCCTCTAGCAAAAGTCCCCTATACCAGGCAACAAATCGCAGATTTTACAGGATTGAGGGTGGAAACGGTCATCCGGACTCTGATTAAAATGAAAAAAGAAGGAAAGGTCAAAATAATCAATCACAAATTATACTATTGAATCAATGAATTTCTCATTACCATCCAGGTATTTCAAATATTCGGTTATAAGCTTGTTCGTCGTAGCAATCTTAGGAACACTGATGCGCTATAAGATAGCATTTAGCTTCCCTTTTTTTGACCAAAAGAACCTCTTACATGCCCATTCCTACTTCGCATTTACAGGATGGATCTCGCATTTTCTATACTGCGGGCTGGCATCAATCGTGCTGAAATACGTCGCTACGAAAAGATACAACATTCTGATCACTGCCAATCTGATATTAGCAGCCGGCATGCTAATCGCCTTCGTAATACAAGGCTATAAAGCTGTTTCCATAGCTTTTTCGACAGGAGCCATTCTGGTAGGGGTGCTGTTTGCTATCCAACTGATCGGAGACTGGAGGAAAATCAAGGTTGCCCATCCTTCGCGCAACTGGTCCATTGCAGCCGTACTGCTCAACATCATCGCTTCCGCAGGCCCTCTCTTCCTCGCATATATGATATTCACCCATACGACTATGCACAAACCGTACCTGGGGTCGGTATATTATTACCTCCATTTCCAGTATAGCGGTTGGTTCTTTTTTGCAGCAATGGCAATGGCAGTCGAAAGCATTAAGGACAAAGTGGAAATCCTGAATAAATATTTCCTGATTTTTGCACTTACGGTCATCCCAACCTTCTTTCTTTCGATTTTGTGGGCCAATCTTCCGCTGTGGCTTTATATCATCACGGTAGTAGCGACCTTTGTCCAGCTAATCGCGTGGTATCATCTTTTATTCAAACATTTTAAGGAGGTAAATAACTATCTCAAGAGCAACTTCCCTTCATGGGTAAGACTATTATGCTATTCCGCGATCCTGGCTATCAGCATCAAATTTTTACTTCAGGCGATATCTGTAATTCCATCCTTGAGTCAACTGGTCTTTGGCATAAGGCCTATAGTCATCGCCTACCTCCACTTGGTGTTGCTCGGGGTCTATACCTTGTTTTTCCTCGCTTATCTCGTCATGCACAATTATCTTGAATCAAAGCCGGTGGTCCGTTATGCGACAACGGCCTTCCTATTCGGCGTGATCCTAAATGAAATGCTGCTTGCCGTACAGGGATTTGCTGCTTTTTTCTATATTCCAATCCCATATGTCAACGAGTTTTTGTTGTTGGCTGCCTTTATTCTGTTGACCGGATCCGGAGCCCTTGTTGGTATCCAGTTGAAAGGCAGGGGGAAAGGTTAAGGGCACAGGGTAAATGGTAAAGGGTTAAAGGTTAAACAAAAAAAGCACCGGATTTCTTAGGCTATGCAGGGTATAACTGTATAAGCATTTGCTTTTCAGCTAAGTAGAAAAGTCCAAAATATACCCGTTTAAATAATATATATCCTGCTGATTATCAATAAATATATCGTAAAATCAATTAGCGATATTCGGGCTGATTGCCATTCAGATACGATCAGACAAAAACTTCAGAAGATAACTCACCGGAGATAATCTTGGAAGTGATGACATCGCACGCCCTGTCCAACAATTGATATACGTGTTGATATCCGTCATAGCCGCCATACCATGGATCAGGAACTTCGGCCTTCGAACCAGGATCTATTTCATCCAACAAATAATGCACCTTACTCTTTTGTTCTTGATTCTTTGCAAGCCGCAGTACATTCTTGTAGTTGGATTCGTCCATGACATATATCAGATCAAAATCCTCGAAATCGGATACGATAAACTGCCGTGCCTTCAACCGACCGATATCGATTTTGTGTTCAGAAGCGACACGGACACTATCACGATGTGGCGTCTCGCCGATATGATAGTTGCTTGTACCGGCGCTATCCACCGTAACTTCCAATCCGGCACTTTCTGCCTTTGCTCTTAAGATACCTTCCGCCAATGGGCTTCTACAGATATTGCCCAGGCAGACCATTAATATTTTCATGAGATTATAATTGTTGTAGCCCTGCCTTTATATTAGAACGCTTTGTTATTTATACAATACTAATAATCAAATCGTTCCAAAGTTAAGCAGTTTTTATCATTCCGAGGTAATAATTTTCTTTTTTCCTCATAATTTCGATTTCCTCCTCCGTCTTATCGCCAAAGCCACAAAGATGGATACAGCCATGGAGCATGACTCTGTATATTTCCTCCTGTGCTTTGATCCCGGCATTTCCGGCATTTTCGATTACCCGTTCGGTGCTTATGTAGATATCTGATTCAACGATTTGGTCATCGTAATCAAAGGTGATTATATCCGTATAAAAATCATGATTGAGGTAGCTGCGATTGATATCCAGCAAATACGCATCATCGCAGAATATGATATTGACATATCCGATTTTCTTTTTGTGATCATCAAAGACTTTTGTCGCGGCAGCCCTGAATTTGGCCTTTGAAAAACTTATTGCCGGATGCTCTCCTTCGCTGAAAAAGTGAATTTTTGTTGTCGGCACTACTTTTTGATATTGAATGTCATTTCCACGCAGGATCCATTGTTCTTAAACCGTATATCATCACTCAGGGTACGCATGATAAGCACTCCTCTCCCACCCGACTTCTCAATATTCTCCTTACAACACGGGTCAGGTACCTTGGTCACCTCAAAACCGGGACCTTCATCCGCCACGCAGATGGTCAACTTATCCTCTTTATAATAAGATTGCAGCACCACCTCTTTATTCTCGTCGATCTGGTTGCCGTGGATGATGGCATTGTTGACCGCTTCGGTGACACTGATGAGGATTTTTGGAAACACTTCCTCATCGATATTGAATTCTTTTTGCAGGCTTTTTGCAAATGTCTCTACCTGACTGACACTTTTTAGTCTGCTCGATAGCCTGATTAAATTTATCGGTTTCATTTGCCTGAAAGTTGGTTATAATATTGCTCTACCAATCGTTTGTAATACGGAGTAAGTGCGGGGTACACCGGCCTCAGCTCATCAATCCCCGCCTCTCTCTTCTTGATGTATTCCTGCATGGATGGCGGGATTTTGTTTTGTTGCTGTTGTGCTTGATTTGCTTTTCTTTGTTCGTCTTTATCCTGTTCTCTTTCTGCGCGTTCTTCTTCCAGGAGTCGGGTCACGATATCCTGTTGTCGCCGCAACATTTCATTGGTGAGGCGCTTATTGACCAGATCTTTTTCTATTTGATCCATGGCATCGATAATATCCTGAACTTGCTTTTTCCCTTGACCATTTTGTTTCATTTGAGCATCACGGTCCTGAAGCATTTTACGGATTTTAGCCTGTTGTGCTGCCAGTTGGCCAAACTCTTCACTACCTGGTTTTTTTCCATTTTTCATTTGCTCCATCTGTTGCTTCATTCCCTCGGTCATCCTTTGCTGTCCCTGGGTTATCTTATCCATTTGAGGCATCTCACCGGGCTTGCCGGTTTTCCCGCTGCTTGGATTGCTGCCTCCGGGCTTGCTGCAACTGCCGCTACCCGGCATGGATTGTGCCTGCATCTGCATCTGTTGAAGCGCCTCGCTAAGCATAAGCGCCAGGTCATTGAGGCTGGTCATGGATTGCTGCTGATTGGCTGCTGCTTCAGGCTTACGTCTGTCTTCCAGATTCTCCATGGTTTTATCCAGGTTGTCATTGACTTCGCCCACTTTCTTGATGATAAATGACTGTATCTGCACCACTCGTTTGCTGAGCTCCTGCAGGCTGTCATCGACCATCTTAAAATCAGACTTGACTTTCTTTTGTTCTCTGTTGAGACCGACATATTTCGGCGTATTGATCATGGTCGCATTATACTGATTGATCAGGCCTTCCTGAGTAAAGGACAGTCCGATGATATTCTCCAGCAATTGTCGTACTGCCTTCATATCCAGTTCGATCTGCTCCTTTTCGGAAGCTGCCATATCATTCTGCATATTCTGCGCCATATTCTTCATCTTCTTGCCCGCCTTTTTCTGACTCTTTGAAGCGGATTTATTGTCCTTCTTCTCCAATTGTTCCTTGGCATCCTGGAGATCCTGATCGGTCTGCTGCTGTTCTTCCTTCTGGTCATCCAGTTTTTTAGGTGCCTTCAGATCCTTATTTTCCTTCTGTATCTCGTCCATCTTCTTCTTGACATCCTCAAAATCCTTTTTGATCTGCTCCTGTTCCTTTTTCAGCTGTTCCTGATCCTTCTGGTTATTTTCAGCCTGTTCGGCCAGTTTTTCTTCTTTCTCGGCCAATTCATTCAGCTTGTCTATCTGATCCTGCACCTTGCTTTCCAGCTCCAGTTGCTTCATCAGCTCCATGAGACGATCCAGACTCTTATGCTGCTGCTCATTTTGTTGAGACATTTGGTCCAGTTGTTTGAGGGATTCCTTCTTATCCAGCTTATCCATCAAATCACGGATCTTGTCCATCAATTTCTGCTCTTCCGGATTCTGCATTTCCTTGATCATTTCATCGAGCTTATCCTGTTTTTCCTTCATCTCAGGATTGGGCTGCTTGATTTCCTCCTCGACCTTGCGCTTTTCCTCCAGCTTCTTCTGGGTATCCTTCAATTGCTCCTGGAGTTCCTTCTGTTTCTCCAGTAATTTATTCAACTGCTCTTTATCCTGCCAGTTTAGCGACTTTTGCTGGAGCAACTTTTCCTTCAACTTATTGATCGCATCATTGACCTTCTTCGACTCCTTGACCATTTTTTCCAGATCGCTCTGGATTTCTTTGGTGGACTTATCGATGTTCTTTTCCATTTCCCTGACAGAAGGCTTTTTGAAGTTCAACACAGAAGTTCTGGCTGATTTCGGCCCCTTCGTACCATCATTGTCATACACTTCAAAGAAATAAGTCAAATCATCGCCCGGACTTAATTTAAGCGACTCTATATCAAACAGATAACTGTAGAATCCCTGTTTGGCAGCAGGTTTTTGAAGGACCACCGTTCTGGTCTTCATCTTGCCATCTTCTGACCTGATCTGCTGTACCATTTGCAATTTGGTAAAACCATAATCATCAGACACATTGCCGCTCAAATAGACCAGTTTTTGATTGCTCGAATCCACATACTGTTCCAGGCTAATCATCGGATATTCGTCCATCACGACATGGATGGAATAAGCCATGCTGTCGCTTACAGGAAGTGCCTGATTGCCGGTCAGTATCTTATAATCCTGATCCTGCATGGCAGTCTTCAGGAAGGCAAATCGATTATCTCCAACCTTTTGAGCATTTACGGTAGGGTTGCCATCGAATTCCATCACAACCCGATCGGCAAGCCTGGTCCTGATATCCCAATATACTTTAGTCCCAAAAGGTACGATGATATCGCCCGAGCCTTTGACATATTCCTCAGGCCTGCCAATATAGCCCGGATAGACAAGCTTCAGGTTGAGATCCGTCATCCCGGCTTTTTTCATTACATCCAATCGATATGGCTTGCTGTTGAACCCGGCTGCCTTCAGCCTGAAATCAAAAGCTTCCTGGACATTGGCAAAGGTATAGGTAAATATTCCCCGGCTATCCTTGACCAGCCTGTAAGGATTATCATTGTACACCACATCAATCTGATCCGGAATCGAACTGCCTTCCATTTTGACTTCCAGGGTATAATTCTCAAACTCGGCTACTTTCAGGCTTTTGTTCAGGATGTTGAAAGTAAATGGTGCCTCTCGCTCAAATTCCTTGTCATTGTTGATCAATCGGTTGACCGGCTTTTTGATCAGTGAAGGTGCGGTGAAGAGCAACAAAAGCAACGCCAATACCGGCGGCACGCTATATTTCAGATATTTCTTGTTGGAGCCGAGATCGATGGCATTCTTAAAGGGAATCGGCTGCAACTCCTTGGTCTTCTGCTCTATTCCGGCTATCAGAAGGGAAGAATCGGGGTTGTTGCGAGCCTGCTCATTGAGTTGCAGTACATTGAGCAATTTGTCCTTCACGTTGCCAAAATGATCGCCGATGATGGTGGCAGCCTGCTCATTGGAAAGGGTGGAACCTAACCGGAAATATTTCATACCGGGAACAATGATCCACCTTACCAGCGTAAACAGGGAAGCCAGCAAGAACGAGTAAAATAGGAACTTGCGACCCGCGGTGCCGAAATAGAAATAATTTTCCAGCAACGCAATTACCATGAAATATATCGTAACAAAGCCCAATAAATACAATGAACCGCGAATGATCCTGTTGAGATAGAACTTGCGGATAAATTGGTCCAACTTTTGTATCAAAAGGTTATATTGCTTTCCTGACTCCATAAATAATCAACTCCAAATTATTTTAACCGAAAATCCGTTCTTTTCGTTTCAGATTATCCAAATGAATGATATGATGAAATAAAATAAGTCTTGTATCAGCCTTTTTGGGCCATCTTTTTGCGCATCTTCTTGTCGAAGAGTTGTGACTTACCTTTAGTGAATTTACCGTTCTTCTTCGGTTTGGATACAGCTTCATCATAAGCGGGGCATCCTGATTTTCTCGAGCAGGAACTCACTGTCGCTGAAAATGCAGCAATGGAAACGAGAAGAACTATGTATGTCATTATTTTTTTCATAGGCAAATGCTTGTCCGGAATTACACTCTGATGAGAATATTTCCATTTAAACGCTCTTAAAATCTAAATAGTTCGTAATCAGCAGGATTAACGGCATATTTAACATTTAATCATCCAGAAGGTTCAATCTTCCAATCTTCCGGAATATTCATGCAAATCTCATACCATATTTTCTTTATTAATTATTCAGCTGGTTAGAAAGAGTGCACGTCTTCTTTTTTCTACCACGCATGTCCCGGCAGTCCGCGGAAACTCAAGGTACAAACAGCTTTCCGTGTTATGTAACATAATTTTGTGGTTAAATATAAATTCCAGTTCTCAGCTATATATGGCACATAAAAGGTTCAAAGTGATTCAATGCGAATTGTTACTTTCAATATAAAGGTATCGGGATTTACACCCAACGCATCAACACTGCACCCCAGGTAAATCCGCTTCCAAAGGCCGTCATACACACGAGATCACCGGAAGAGAACAAGCCCTGCTGATAGGCTTCAGTCAGGGCGATAGGGATGGATGCGGCTGTGGTATTGCCATATTTCTGAATATTGTTATACACCTGACTGTCATTGAGTCTCAAAGTGTGCTGTACAAAGGCCGCGATACGCAGGTTGGCCTGATGCGGTATCAGCATCTTCAGGTCTGACGGTTTGTACCCAGCCTTGTTCAATACTTCCATGATGGCCTCCGGCATCTTCTGGACAGCATGCTTAAAGACCAATTGCCCGTTCATATTGGGATAGATCAGTGCATCATCCAGCATCTTCTGTGTCAGGAAGGTGCCGCCGTATTCCTTTTCATCGAGATAGCCGTATTTTTCTATGTCTCCATATCGACCACCGTGGCATCCGGGATTGATGAAGGCCAACTCTTCGGCATGCGTCCCGTTACTGTGCATACAAGTGGCCAAGATGCCCTGACCGGCCTCTGACGATGGCTGAACGATGGCAGCACCGGCACCATCACCGAAAATAACGCTCACATTTCTCCCCCTTGTCGTATAATCAAGACCCATGGAATGTACCTCCGCGCCCACCACAAGGATATTTCTATACATACCTGAAGAGGAGAATTGATGTGCCACACTCAGGGCATATATAAAGCCGGAACATTGATTCCTCACATCCAGGGCGCCGCATTCGGTGCCGGTGATGCCCAATTCCCGCTGCAGCAACACTCCACATCCCGGAAAGAAGTAATCCGGACTCAGGGTGGCGAAGATGATAAAGTCGATGTCGGATGCCTGAATTCCTGCGTCTGCAATGGCTTTTTTGGCAGCCTCAGCAGCAAGTGAAACAGTTGATTCCTTGTGGCGCGTGGCATACCGTCTCTCCTTAATTCCTGTCCTCTCCTGGATCCATTCATCGGTTGTATCCATATATTTAAGGAAATCCTCGTTTTTAACGACATTCTCAGGAACATAAAATCCCAATCCTTTGATAAAAGAGCCCATATTTGATCGATTATTTTCCCAAAGAAAATGATTTTTGGCCATATATAGAAGAATTTTAACCGATTTTAGTAAAAATGGCAAGGCTTTGAGGAGATATTCCCCATTCATTTTTATAAAATTGGCCATCCAAAGTGACATGATTGATTGAAAAATCTCATAATTATTTGGTTGATAGGAATGAGTACGCAACTCCTTTTTTCGTAACTATTCACCCGAAGATCAAATTTTTCGGATTGGGTGTCGGCTTCCCTCCCTCCACTTTTGGCACCCCGCTTCGTCCCCCTCAAGGGTGCAAAAGTTCCGGGAAAGGGAACAGGCTTTTCGATATAATCATCATTTCAGCTTCTTATCGGAATGTAGGTTTGCCGAGCGCTGATTTTGCTCCCACTAAGGGTTTGAGGTAAACGAAATCGAGGTAAAGGCAAACCGGGTATGCCAAAGGATGCCTCATGGAGAGTTGGCGAAGCGCGATTTTTATCTTAGTCATCAAAATATTCTTTGACATCAAGCGTTAGAAATTTTATTTTATTTGGACAATTGCCTGTATCGAACGTTTGTATAAAAATTTAATTTGGGTAATGATATGCCATAGATTATAGTCAATTGGAGGTGAATAGTTACCTTGCTTTTAGTACCATTACCTTGACTAAGATCTCAATTATTTGAAGGCACACATCACTTCCGGCTTATTACCATCCTGATCATACCCGGAATAATAACATACAAATTCGATCTGCATAAGTTAAAGAGTAAGTTTATCGTTTTCATTGTGGATTTTGGCATAAATTTGTCCCGTATGAAATTATTGAAACCCCGAAGATATTTATTCGGCTTGATGGTATGCCTTTTGGGCATGTTGCCTATGACCTCCATTGGTCAGATCCCTGCACCCAACCTGTACTGCGTGAAGGGAGATACATTGCGCTGGGATATACCCACCGTCACTTGCGGACCTGTCCAATCCTATGAAATCTATTATTCGACGGATTACAACGGGCCGTATCTGCCATTGGAGACGATCACCAACCTGACCCAGACGGAATACATATTTGCCGGCAGCCCCGGAGGCACACTCTATTACTATATGCAGACTACAGCCTCCTGCTCCGGACAGACAGCCTTATCCTCCGACACACTAGACAACGCGTCACCTCTACCGGTGACCATCAAGTCCGTTTCTGTCGCCGGCAATGACATATCCCTGTCATGGACCAAAGGCCAAAGTCCTGAGACCAGCGCCTACATCATCTATCAAGGCTTAGGCGGTGGAGTCGTCGAGGCATTGGATACCGTCACTACGCTGAGCTATACCGATGTCAACAGAAAGACGGCCGACTCGGCTTATACCTATTATATCGTTGCCCTGGACAGATGCGGCGGAACAAGTATTTTCTCCAATCCCCACTCCACCATCCTCCTGCAAGGCAGAGTAGATACGTGTGCCGGCAAGATCGTACTCAACTTCACGCCCTATATCGGTTGGCCGGACCCACTCAAATATACCGTCCTGCTGTCCAAAGATGGCGGAACTGAAATCATCGTCGGAAATCCAACCACTACAGGCTTTACCCTTGATACACTTGAAGAAAACACGGAATATTGCATCCGGATCAAAGCAGAGGAATCCAACAGTGGCTACCAGAGTTTTTCCAATATAATCTGCCTTCATTCCAAAAAGAGCAAAACCATTACATCGCTGTGTGTGGAAGATATCCAGGACAATGGCGCAAGCAATATCCACGATGTTGTACTGTCCACCAATGAGGACATCCCAATAAAAGGATTATTCCTGCAACAGGCCGGTACACCGGAAGGCGTGGCGGATGCAGCTCTGACTCAGCTTCCAATCACAGCAGGCAATGGTACACAGCTTGTATTGGATGAAGACCGGCTGTCGTATTATCGCTTTGTCTCTATCGATGCCTGCGACAAACGCGTCTATTCAGGCACTTTCAGCAACATGCTGCTCTATGCCACCCTGAAGCCGGGCAATGAAGTGGATCTGTCATGGAATCTGCCAGAGTGGGAAGGCGGGTCTGTGAGCGGCTTTCGATTGGAGCGGATATCTTCCGGCGGCAATAGTGAAGTCATCGCCACTGTTGACGCAACGACCTTAGAATACACCGACAGGCTCATTGACGGCAAGGATGGAGACCTGAGATATTGCTATCGAATCATCGCCGACATAGCATTCGATTGCGGTGGAAGCACACAACACATAGCGTTGCCATCCAACACTTCCTGTGTCGAAAAGACTGCGGGGGCTTATATGGCCAATGCTTTCATTGTCGGGGGGACATTCCCGGAATTCATGCCGATATTTTACTTCAAGGAAAGCATAGCCGACTACGAAATGACCATCTTCGACCGCTACGGAGGTAAGATCTTCTCTACCCAAAATCCTGACAAAGGCTGGGACGGCAGCAAAAACGGTCAGGAACTGCCCAATGGCGTCTATTCCTACTATGTTCGGATACAATCAGGAAATGGCAGCGTAAAGGAATTGAAGGGAGCGGTAACGTTGTTCAGGTAGAGAGGGCATTGGTGGTGCGGATATGATTGGCCATTGCGCCGGCAGAAAATAGCAATAGCAACACATTAATCCACAAACTGCTATAAGTGTTTGACCCTCTTGGTGATGTCTTCATTCTCAACATCGAACTTTAACCAGAGTGGAAACCGCAAATAAAGCTATCCGGTACACCCACGCTACAATCAAAAACGATTCTGTCGCTTATGCCAGATGCGCTGGTGCCTATTCCGGTATTTTTCTTAATCCACCTTCTCTTATTTAAGTTTCTCAATCACTTTATCGAAATGAGAACCCACTATGGTTTGATAATCTTTTTGTGTTCGGTCAAGATTTTTCGCTCAGACAACTGGATTGACAATATGAGGTAGAAAATTTCCTGTTTTAAGATTTGCCTTGTTATATTTCGATAATTTTTGTTTATTTACTGATAAACGAAAAGCATTATAATTATGTACTGTCAATAAACGCTTTTGTCTATTACTGATTTTAGCAAGTCAGGTGTCTGTATTCAATCAATATTTTTGAATGAAATACCGGAGGATAAAGCCATCCCTAGAAGGATCAAAAGAGATTACTTTTCCTGGATTTATGTCAGATTGCCCTTACCCGGTTTATTACTGATTTCCAAATAATATTTTTCAGCTAACGTTTCGGCTTGCTTTGATGCCGAATTAAAAAAATTTTTGAACGTTTGGATGGAAATAAAATTTTGTAATTAACGGCTCGCAAATCTCCACGAAAATGAAATCGTCAGGCTGTTCAGGCATTCTCTATAAGCTTTATTTCTTCTTCGGTGAGTGAAAATAGTTTTATACGGGAGAATTGTGAATCCATCAAAATCACCGGGATATCCAGTATCGTCATCGATGAGAGATACTTTGGGCAAGATGGATGAACAGTAGTTTAGCCCTCCGGGCTGTGATGCAGAGTGTGGCCTAACCCGGCACGCGCGACGTGCCGAGTTAGGCGTGGTTTAGCACTAAGTGCTGTGGTTGGTGTCGGGTAAGGGACTTTCTTTATTGGATGATCTCTTTTGTCACATGGTCAGGGTGATTTCCGGTGAGGGCATTTGGTTTATGATGATTTCTTTTGGTAAGAAAATAGTGTTTGTTTTGTGGCGATAAGTTTTTATCTTTGCATAATGTGCGAAGCACTAAACTGTCACCAACCCTGCACGCTTGCGTTCAGGGACATTTAACACATCAAATCACCCGCACGGAGTGCGGTACAAACTATGAAGCTATGAGTTACACCAACTTACTTTATCACATCGTTTTTTGCACAAAATACCGCAAACCCACTATTCCACAAAGTCATGAAGAAAACCTTTATCGCTACATCTGGGGGTTTATTAAAAACCATAAATCGGTATTGTACCGTATAAATGGAATGCCAGACCATATCCATATTTTTGTACAGTTACACGCCGATATCGCTGTTTCTCAATTCGTAAAAAAACTCAAAAACGCTACGAATAAATGGTTGAAAGAAAATGTTGATTCTTTTCCTGATTTTGAGTCATGGGCTGTTGGTTACTGTGCTTTGACATACGCCTATAAAGACAAGGACATGATCGTCAACTATATCAAAAACCAAAAAGCTCACCATAAAAAAGAACCAACTTTAGATGAAGTTAGGCGTTTGCTCGAGGAGGAAGGTATCGACATCGATGAGAGATATTTTGGGCAAGATGGATGAGTAGTAGTTTAGCCCTCCGAGCTGTGATGCAGAGTGTAGCCAAACCCGGCACGCGCGACGTGCCAGGTTTGGCGTGGTTTAGCACTACGTGCTGTGGTTGGTGCCAGGTGAGGGACTTTCTTTATTGGATGATCTCTTTTGTCACATGGTCAGGGTGATTTCCGGTGAGGGCATTTGGTTTATGATGATTTCGTAGCAACAAATTTACTTACAGCCAACCTATCCACGCCCAATATTCTCCAAATGGCACTGTAGGCCACTTTCCGGGGTTCGGTGGCTTTAGTCAGAAGGGAATTACCAATCAAACGCCGGTCGCAGATATATCTCAATGGAGTGTATCGTATATCCGTTCCGGACCAAGTCAGATGCCGGATTATGAAAAACTGCACACATAGATGGAAATTGTCAAGAATCTAGTGTTAAGTAAATCGAAAAATGTCGCATCACAAAAACATATATTACTGAAAATCAACTATTCGCCACTATTTACTTTTCTCTATTCACTTTTAACTTAACACTAGTTGCCAACTCCAATTCTAATTAGTGTCTGTAAGAAAAAACCACTTAAAAAAAACTGTCCGAGCTATAGAATATTATAAAAAAAATAGAATTTGGACAATGATTGCCCCAAAATGTTAATAACTCAACAAAAAATGTTAATAATTAGGGTTGATTTTTTGATTTTGTTCAAAAAAGTTCATTTTGAGGCATAGCTATCCTATTGACTGTGCCATTTTTTTGTTTTTTTTGTTATGCTGTTTGCTTGAGCTTCAGTTGCAGTTTTTCTTCTTGTTTTCTTCGATGCTCCAGATTGTATTGCCCTATTTTTTTGAGATTATAGGCACATACCGCTGTACCCACATATCTTTTAAAGCTGCTGTATCCTCTGCCTGGACATCTGTCTAAGCCTCGGTGCTCAAGTTCGTTAATGTTAGACTCTATTGCACTGTGTTGATTTCTTAGTTTTTTGAATAGCGGCTTATGTTCTTCTGCGTACTCCGCTTTATTGCATTTTCCCTTTTTGGGAAGGACGGGTATTTCGATTTTTGATGCCAGTAGTTCCTTGTTTTCTTTGCTCCAAAAACCCTTGTCTAAGCTCCAGCTTTGTATTCTGTGTAGTTGAGTGAGAGACTCTATTATCTGTTTGAGTATTGATGAGTCTGCTTGATTCTCCATGATTACGTAGTCTATGATTAATCCAAACTGGTCTGTAGTGATAGCTACTTTTTTACCCAATTCAACATTGGGATGCAACTTTCCCTTGGTAATCCATTCTGTATATTGCTCAAAGATGGAAAATAACTTGTCGCTATGAGGTATTTGTTCTCCTTTTATTAATCGTCTTTCCAATAGGTCTATAAACTTGTTTAATAAGTTCAGATAACTTTTCAATGCCAGTTTATTCATTTCATCCGCCTCATCATCAACCGGAAAGTCATCCATTGATGATTCTATTTTTTTAGACAAAAGATTTGCTTTAGTCAGATACTGCTGTGCAGTTAGTGCCAGTTTCTCCTTTTTATTCTTTCCTCCACTCGAGGAACTTTTGCCCAATGACCGCATTTTATTCTTTAGTTCCTTGTACCAGTTTTTTGTTTTCCGCCAGCCTTTAATGCCATGTTTTTTCTTGAAATAGACAATCATATCCAGACATTTTCTAGCGCTATCCCATAATAAGTTATAATCTGTCGGAAAATGCACATTGGTCAATACAACAAAGGAGTCCGTCTTTAATTTTAGTGCTTCATCTTCTTTTTTTTTTAAAACCTGGTGCCCGTATTCGACTATGATATCATTGATGTCTTTTAAGAGCTCCTCGTCAATCAGGCTAACATTATCAAAGATTGTTTGAAACTCAAACTCCTGATTCTCAAAACCCTGTACGTTCTCCACTCCCATAATCAAGCGTACTAATTTATCATAATTCGCAATATGTGCCAGCTGTTCAAAACTGCAATTGAGGCAATGCCTTACCTGTGACAGCACGAATGCCTGCCAAAGATCCATACCCGGACGACCTTTGTGATTATTTATTGGGAAAAACCTTTTTTCTAACACACTAAATATCCGCTCACTGAGATATTCACTTAAAAATATCTCTTTCAATGACAAACACAAGGCAGGTAGCTGTCCAACCCTTATCTTATTAGGTATTTCAACATCTGAAATAGCTACCCTGCCAATGGTCATTTGTTGTTCGAATCTTTTTCGCATATTCTGAATCTTTTTTGCCCCCGGAACTATATTCGGGTTTTATTAATATATATAGTCCTGAAGATACGACATTTATGCTAAATATTCAAGTGTTTTGTAAAAATTATTCAAATGTTTTTTGGGCCATATATAGCTAATTGTCAGGCTGTTGTGAATTTTCTTGCAGACACTAATTATAGCGAATTTGCCAAACTAAGAAGTCCGGCGGTTATGATTAATAATTTTACTTGAGGGTCTGCTTTACCTTAAATAAATATTCCCTCATCGCTTTTTCAAGTTGAATCATATACTTCTCCAAAAAGTCGAGCATAGCAGGCCAGTCATCTTTATCAAAGATACTTAGTCCTTTTCTATAAAAAGCGATACGGCTCATTTTCTTATCATCTAACCTTTCCCAACTCAATGGGTGACCAAAATCCTGTTCTATTTGATCTTTCATTTTATAAATTTCATCAAAGATGACTTTATTGTCATCCTTGGATGGTTTATTTATTGCCAATTCAATACCCGCATGATCCTTCGTTATAAGACATGCATAGTTTAAACCGGCTATTTTTGTTCCACCTGAATTTAACCAATGATCTTTGGAGGGACTAGTCCCTTGATAAATGGGAGTCTTACCCTTAAACCTTGGTAACAGTAAATTCCAAAATTCAAACCTTATTTTATGCCTCTCTTGATTTTTGCTTTGTGCATTTAAATCCTCCTGCGTTTTATCCGCCATACTAATGACATAATCCGCTGCATCCTTGGTAGGAATGATTTGCTCAAGATCTAGTATGAGTTCTTCCCCAAGTGAGTATATTGTGGCCTTAAAACATTGGATCCTCATTTTATAATTGAGCAACCATAAAGCAGTGGAGGTTACTTCCTTCCTGAAGCTCCCTGCAACCATCATGATTCGTTGTGTCTGCACATGATTCAAAGCAATCTCTTCATATTCTGTGCCTTCAAAAAATTCTGAGATCTTTTCTGTTGCAATTTCTCCAGCTCCCTGTTTGTCCAAATACTCCTGATAGATCCTTCTGATATTATCTTTAGTCAAGGTGGAACAGTAGGAGGCGTATTTTATCACCTGCCACGTCACATCTCTACCGGTATCATCCAGTTTGTTTTCTATGACGACAATGTTGCCGTATTTATCCAAGGCAAGCAGATCTAACCGCTCATTGGTTTCATTAAATCCATCAAATTCCTGTTGAATGATGAGCAATTCTTCTCCCAACATTTCAGGATTTTCAGCAATCCACTTCTTAGATGCTGCCGCTCACGAAATCCCAATTCCCCAAATTTTCGTTCTTTGATGGATTGCTTGATGGTATTGTTGTGCTTGTCTATGAGGAACATTTGAAAAATTTGTTTCTTGTTTTAGAAATAAAACCACTATTAGTTATTCGACCTGAATTCTAATTTTCTTAACCGAAAAAGATGATATCCTAAATACTCAACCCTAAGTTTCTTTATAATATCTATTCTCTTTTGAAACGATTCTTTTTTTCCTTGATTTTTCTTTTTTGCAATTTTATCCAACAATATCATTGTTCTGCCAAATTCCTTTATTCTGGCACGTACTAATTCTTGTGCATTTAAATTTAGAATTTCGTTCAAATTCTTATTGTGACTTTCCGTTGATGAATATATTTTACCGTCACTATCATAATAAATCCCGGCTATGTGTTCAGCGTTTCTGGGGTCTATGATTAAAAGAGAATTGCCTTTATGGTCTCCGCAAATACTTGTGTGGCTCCCCGACAATCTATTAGAATAAATTTTACCGGAACAGACACCCAAAAAATTTTGAAAATTCAATTCAAATGCTGCTCCTTGATTGCGTGGTACATAATGCTCTATAAAGATGAATGATACTTTTCGTTCGCAATATGCACATAAACCATTTTGTGCATTACTTAGGACAGTTCTTGTTTCGTCAAGACATTCAGATGTTAAGGCATCGTAACTCTTTGCATTACCCAGACAGGCAGGCTCTACCTTCGGGTCAATTATTACCAGATTCATTGTCTTTCGTATTCCAATCTGATTTCATAATCTTCAAGCCACTGAGGGGTTGAATTTATTTCGGCTTTCAATTCGTTTAACAGGACTTCGGCCTCATCAAATTTAAATTCGTTTAAAAGCCTTTCCAATTCCATCTTTCTATCATCATAGTCATCGATCGATGGTTCTGTATGTAAGATTTTTTCCAATATTTCATCGGCAGTTGCACTATACACATTAGCAATTTCAGCAGAGGGGACAAGTACACCATTTTCAATGTTTATGATGTCTTCCCGATTAAAACCGGATAGAATAAGCGGCGAATGTGTAGTGTAAATAAACTGAATGTTGGGAAAGGTACTATTCAATGCTTTGACAATGCTTTTTTGCCATTTAGGATGTAAGTGCAGGTCTAATTCGTCTATTAAAACAATCCCATCACCTGCAAGTGCATCTTCCGAGTTTTCATTGGCAATGGTGAGTCTCCGTGCGATTTCTAACAACAAACCAAATATCATTCTTTCACCACTTGAAAACTGATTAAAATGAAAATAAACTCCATCTTTTTTAATAGCTAATTGCGGGGTTGTTTTTTGAGAAAAATCTGCAAGCGTTTCCGTATTGTGAATAACGGTTACATCTCCATACGTATCAGGCTCAATACAATTTAGGAATGTTTCAAAGGCGGTCCTGATATTTTTAAGAGCAGGCAGTTGAAAATTCAAATCATTATTTTGTACTTTCTGTGCATTTTCAACCGTAATCTGATTCTTGAACCATTCTTCGAAAAAAGTAAAATTTGGAGTGTGTAACTTTAAGGCTCTTTCGTAAGCAAACAATTTATCATTGTATGTCAAAATTGGCTTATCATCTTCTTGTTTGCCTGGAGAAGTTCGATTTACATTGAAATAAGCTACGATAGGAATCGATCTAATCTTCAATTCCCTAATGCCGGCTTTTATATTCTTAATGAAATCCAAGGGCTCTATGTCAAAGCTCAATCCGGGATTATCTTTGACTTTAGTTACTGTTATTGATTTCTCGCCTTCTTGATTAGGTATCGATGTTTCAAAGATAACCTGAATTTTTCCTTTATCTTTCCCAATTGTAATGTCATCATTTTCAAAAAACTCGTCAATATTATATCCTTCCTTACTTGATAGCAATTCGCCGGTAAAATGTGTAAAACAGAGGGCTATAGCGTCCAATATGGTCGTCTTACCGGATCCGTTGTTTCCAATTAAGATGCTCTTTTTGGAATTAGAAAAAACCAATTCAAATTGCGCGAGGCATTTGAAATTATTTAATATAAGCCTTTTTAATCTCATTTTCATTCAATTTGACACGATCCAGCGCTTAGGTATGTATTAAAATATCATGCAAAGTTACAAATTTACTTACAGTCAACCTATGTACGCCTAAAATCCTCCCGATGGCGCTGTATGACACTTTCTTGTCCAATAATTCTTTGATCTTTTTTTCTTGTCCGGTAAGCTTTGTTTTTGCGGATTTACTGCCTTTGGGACGACCCAGGATGACACCTTCGGCTTTTTTTCGCGCAAGAGCTTCTTTTGTTCTCTGTGAAATGAGGTTTCTTTCTATCTCAGCAGAGAGACCAAATGCAAATGCTAATACTTTGGAATTGATGTCGCTCCCCAACCGATAATTATCTTTGATTGTCCAAACTTGAATATCACGGTTCATACATTCGTTAAGAACTCCCATAATCATTAGGAGATTTCTGCCAAGTCTGGACAACTCAGAACAAATGAGCACATCTTCTTTTTTCATTCTCTTAAGTAATTTCCCCAATTTCCGGTCTTCTACATTCTTTGCCCCCGAAATAGTCTCTTCTATCCATTTATCTACGACTCGGTTGCAGGTTTAATAAATATATAACAAAAGGGTTTCCAGTAGGTTATATAAATATCTACATTTTTATAACTAAAATAAGAAACTACGTGGAAACCATTGCAAAGTTACAAAATTGTAGGAATCAAAGAATTCCTATTTACATTTCAGAGGAAGTATTTAACGAGCAGATACTTCCTTATTTGGCAAGAAACAAAAGGGGGCCTCGTCCAAAAGTAAGCTACTACAAGCTTTTTCACTACATTATTTATATTTTATACTCGGGTTGTCAATGGAAAATGATTCCAATTGATACAGGTCCTGACGGGAATCCTGAGATACATTATACAAATATTTACAGGCAATGGAAAAGGTGGGTTGTAAATAAAAGCATCGAGAATATTTTCCTTCAAACGATTATTAAATTACAATCATTAGGAAAACTTTCATTAGAAATAATACAAATAGATGGTACTAATACGATATCAAAAAATGGGGGAGATAAAACCGGATATAGTGGACATAAACATCAGAAGGGCAACAAGATTATTGCAGCAACAGATTGTAATGGCTATGTTCTAGCCGGAGCTAATATAGAAACGGTCAACCAATCGGATATGAGATTACTGCTTAAAAGCTTAAATGAACTACGGTCAAATTTAAAGTCTTTTAAAGCCGAAATTGAAGGTAAACCAATAGTCAATTTGGATTCGGGGTTTGATAGTTTGGAAAACAGAAAACTCGTTACTAAAGCGGGGTTCAGGCCCAATATCAAGGAAAACAAAAGAAATAGAAAGACCCCAAAAAGAGGAAGGAAAAGAATATTCGATAGTGAAAAATACAAATTTAGAAAAGTGATTGAACGAACATTTTCATGGGCAGACAAATTCAGAAGAGTCGTTATACAATACGAATGGTATCAAGAAATATTTCTCGCATTCAATTTGCTGGCCTTCATTTTGATAAATTTAAAGGATCTATGCTAAATTTGTTCATTGAAAAACCTGCAACCGGTTCTACAGCTAACACTTGCCTTTCGCAAAATTTAATAATCTCATAGCGTTGATTTTCAACTGTTTGCTTGTCTGTACTGACTCTAATATATCCGTAAATCATTATTTAATTGCAAAGTACATGACAAAACTTAACATATAAATAATCTTCATATATTGCAGTTTGATTTATAGATTGTAAAACTACACATATGAAGATTAAAGGGCAAGGTAATAATTTTATTGATGAATTCAAAATTC